>ENA-OURV01002553-OURV01002553.1-human-gut-metagenome-genome-assembly--contig:-NODE-2553-length-12505-cov-3.714859_pt1 | contig 12505 bp, 12 predicted proteins | sample MGYA00242141_ERZ509072 | MGnify/ENA primary metagenome ERZ509072 (study PRJEB26280, sample SAMEA2338763) | human gut metagenome | biome: human gut; feature: human-associated habitat; material: faeces... | reverse complement strand
CCGGATTTATCATATTCGTTTACTACGGTCTGGTAACCGGCACTTCCGTCTGTCTACTCATTCATTTTTTCTGCAAGTTCCGTAATCCACTCCTTTTTCGGAATAACTGCCAGCCAATCCTTTGGAAGAGCGTCCATTCCATAATACAGTCCTGCTAATCCTCCGGCTACAGCACTTACCGTATCGGTATCATCCCCAAGATTCACCGCCTTTAACACACATTCTTTGTAGCTCGTTGTATTTAGGAAGCACCACAGGGCAGCCTCCAAAGTGTCAACTACATAGCCACTGCTTTTTATCTCATTTTCCTCTAACATTTTAAACTTCTGCAAATCCCACAAGCGCGAATAGTGCTGCATTTCTTCGGATACATTTTCATCGCAGGAAGAATCTAAATACTGCTTGCATTTATGGATGCTTGACTCCACTGTGTCAAATTTATCGCCGGTGCCATAAACCATATCCGCTATTACCTTAGAATAAATCAGACATCCCAATTTACTTCTCATATGTGCGTGGGTTAAGGCAGACAAATTGTAAATGATTTCAGTCCCGCTCATTTCATCACCAGCGAGTTCTGCACTATAATAAAGCGCTGCCGGAAGTATCCGCATCAGCGAGCCATTTCCATTATTAAACTCTCCCTTTTCTCCACACAAAAGAGGTTCTGTTCCTCTGCCGTAATTCATAATTGCTTTGCAGGTTGAGATGCCACAGTCAAAATTTTCCTGATATGGTGTGTAATCACCATATAAAATCCAATTACTAAATTTGTCCATCAACTGTTTGTAATCCGGCTGTTGTGTTTCTATCTCTCCCAACCACTCCATCGTTGCAACTGCCATACTGGAATCATCTGACCATGTACCGGCCGGCTGATTATGTGTTCCGTATCCTATCATGTCCGTTACCGGATTGTCTTTTAACTCGTCACGGGACACAAACTCCACCGGAACTCCCAGGGCATCTCCGATGACCAAGCCCATTATGGAAGCTGTATATTTCTTTTTACTGCACATACTTCTATACCAGTTGCACTTCTTTTTGTAATTCAAGCACCTGTTCCAAGGTAAGCCCAGAATACATTGCAATCTCTTCATAAGACAGTTTGCCTGCTTCTATCATCCGCAAAGCAGCCTGTTTATTTCCCTGTTCAATTCCCTGCTCATATTTTTCCTGATAATTCATCTGTAAAGTCATATAATCCAACCTCCATTTCTCATTTTTCCTAACCGACTGCACTGCCTCATCTAACTCCCTCGTGAAATCATCCTCTGGTTCTTTACCGTCAATAAAGTCAAGCAATCTTTTCATTTCCGGTGTGACATCATCCATTATACCCTTTGTATTTAATATAATCTTTGTTGTTCCGTCTAAAAGACTTAATTCTGGATTTTGAATACAGCGATTTTCAAAAGTATAAATGTGTCTTCCCTCACCAAACAAATCAAATGTACATACAAATATGACAAAACTTCGCTTCAAATCTCTGTAATTTTCCCCTTTTTCCAAGATATTCAAATCTATCATTCCTTGATAATATCTTGTTCGCTTAGGTAAATTTCTATTCTCTGTAGTCTGCATTTCAATATTGTAAACGGTTTCTTTTCCATCCTCTACATAAATATCCAAACGTACACTTTTCGCATCTGCAGAAATATCTATTGTTTCCTGTGACTTAGGATATTCAATACGGGATATCTTTATATTAAGTATCCGTTCTAAAAAAGGCTTACAAAACCTTGGATTTCGCATAATAACACTAAACATGAAATCGTCCTTAATTTGCAGTTTTTCAAAAGCTTTTCCCATAAATAATACTCCTCCTCTACTTCAATTTTATTATAATATGCGCCTATTTAATTGACAAGTATTTTTCCTATCAACACAATAAGTCCTGCAACCGCAAAAGCAAGAACCAAATACATTATGGTAGCAAGTCCACGTTTATGTGCTTCTTCTATGTACTCTTTTGGATAAAAATACAGGCAGTTCAACCCATTGTTTCTTGCCGCGCATTTTACCAGCGAAATAAACAAAAGACAAAATAATATATTTTGCAATGCTATTAACATTTGTTTGTACCGCCTTAAATCATCGTAACTCTTTTATTATCATATACTCATAATGTATATTTGACAAGGATTTGCTTCGTCCCATAGTTTTGGGAAAACTTCCAATTCCTTAAATCCGAGTGATAAATAAAACAAGTTTGTTTTATCATAGTCCTCATATACTCCCATTTTTACAGTTTTTACTTGTATAAAACTAAATCCTTCTTTTTGTGCAATATATCGGGCTCTTTCAAAAAGTTTTTTCCCAATTCCCATTCTATGATATTCTTTTCTGACACCCATAACAGCAAGTTCAAGTGTATCTTTCCCCGTTTGCGAAAGATATAAGAAACCAATTGGCTTATCCTCATCATAAGCACATACAAATTTTTTTCCACAACTGTCCTTTATGTATTTCTCTCTTCCCTCTGGCATTTCAAACCACTCTGAAAGAGCTTCTAAAATTTCTCTTGCTATACACGCTTTCTGTTTATCCTCGAATATTTCTTCTATATTCATTTTTGCTCTCCTTCAATAATTCTACACACCTCATATAAGCACTTTCACAATTTCTCCTATATTCTCTATGATATAATCTGGTTTTTCACATTCTTTTTCAACGCTCTGATACTTTGCAAATCCCTGACGTACCCAAATCGTTTTCATACCGAGCTGCCTTGCCGGAGCAATATCATTTTCAAGTCTGTCCCCGACCATTATTGCATTTTGTGGATTACAGCCAGCCTGCTCAAGCGCCAACTTAAAGATTCTCAAATCCGGCTTTTCATACCCTGCTTCTGCGGAAGCTGCGACAACATCAAAATACTGCAAAACTCCCCAATTATGTAATCTCTTTTGCGTCCCCGCTAACTGATTTGCAATAATGCCCAATTTATATTTGCCTGACAAAGCTTTTAGCACATCTTCTGTTTCTAAATAAAGTTTTTCTAAACTACTGTTCCATTCCGGCAAAGCGACTCCGTAAGCCTGCGCCGCCTGTTTTATCGGTGTAGGACTTACCTTTGCCGCATGATGCACTTTTTCTATAAATTCATCATGCTCCAAGCCCTTCGCACTTATCACATAGTTACATCTGCTTTCATAAACATCCGATTCATCAACCAATGTTGAACCCATATCTAAAAACACCCATTTTATCTCACTCATCCATACCCGCCTCCTATTTCTTACAATATTTCATCACAAGTCCACTAGGCAATTGACCAAAAATTCAAATTTCGCTCTAACAGTCAACCTTTTTTGCTGTCCTCGTTGACTGCTTTTAAGCTTTTTCTTAACTAGGTCAACCTTTTTCACCGCCCCCGTTGACTGCTTTTTAGCTTTTTCTCAGCTAGGTCAACCTTTTCGCCCTTTTTCGTTGACTTGAATCCCCATTATTGAAATTCCAGTCACCCCTGATGTGTGATTTAGATGACTTATTTGACAAAAACCTATTATTAGGTCAACTTTCTCGCAAATATTGTTGACTTATTTTGCGTTTTTTGCAATAGCAGTCATCCCATCTCTGGAATCCACTTACTCGCCTTTATAAAATTCACGAATCTTATCCATCCGTGCGGTCATTCCGACGAAAAGCCGATCAACAATTGTAATGGCTGCCATGGATTCTACCACAACAACCGCGCGAGGCATAATCACCGGGTCATGGCGGCCTTTAATCTCGATTTCGACGTTTTCGCCATCGCGGTTTACGGTTTCCTGCGGCTGGAAAATCGAAGGCGTTGGCTTGAATGCAGCGCGAAGCACAATGTCATCACCGTCGCTCATGCCGCCTAAAATTCCACCGGCAAAATTCGTATGTTTTTTCACCTTGCCGTCCGCTCCCATATAGAAACCGTCATTATTTTCGGAACCACATTTATCGGCAACAGCGAAACCGGCGCCGATTTCAACACCTTTTACCGCACCAATGGAGAAAATCGATGCGGACAGCATAGCATCTAACTTGCCAAAAACCGGCTCTCCGATTCCTGCCGGCATGCCGCTGATTACACATTCAATCATACCACCAACGGAATCATGTGCCTCCATTTTTTCTGCCAGATAATCTTCAGCAAGAGAAGACTTTTCCAAATCCGGCATGCGCAGCGGACTCTTTTCAATATTATCCAAAGACATCTTTTCTTCCTCGCATACAAATGGTCCAATCTGCTTTGTGTAGGCAGTTACAGTAATTCCAAGCTCGCTTAGAATTTTCATAGCAATGGCACCCGCTGCCACACGGCCAATGGTCTCACGTCCGGAGGAACGTCCACCGCCTCGGTAGTCACGGAATCCGTATTTGGCATCAAACGTGAAATCCGCATGACCCGGGCGAAATACGTTTGCAATGTTAGAATAATCACCGGATTTCTGCGAGGTATTCACGACAACCATGGAAATCGGTGTTCCGGTTGTCTTTCCTTCAAATACACCGGACATAATTTTTACTTTATCGCCTTCTTTGCGTGGCGTCGAATACTTCGTCTCGCCCGGTTTTCTTCTGTCGAGACATTTTTGTATATCTTCTTCGGAAAGGGAAATGCCTGCCGGCGCACCATCCACAACAACTCCTACCCCCTCGCCATGAGATTCTCCCCATGTCGATACGCGAAACACTTCTCCCCATATTGAACCTGCCATACGACAAACACTTCCTTTCTCTACATTTCTTCATTGAACTTTTCTGCGTTCTATTGTATAATAATTTTACAACAATTGAAAGGAGATTTTTATGTTTAGTCAGTTTTTTGGGAAATATTTGCTGGATACAGGCAAAATTACTGATGACCAATTTTCCTCCTGCATGAAATACATTAAAGACAATCGCGTCAAACTGGGGTTAATTGCAGAGAACGAGGGGTTATTAACTCGCAATCAAGCGAATGAATTGAATTATTTGCAAATGCAGACAGACAAACGTTTTGGTGATTTGGCTGTGGAGAAGGGTTACTTAACGGAAGCAGATGTGAATTATCTGCTTGGTCGCCAGGGAAATCCGTACCTGATTTTCATTCAGGGGCTGGAAGAAAACGGCATTATGAGCCGCGAAGAAATTGAGACAGCTCTTGATGCATTCCAAAAGGAGAATGGTTTCTCCGATGAGATTTTAAAAGCGATTCAGGATGGTAATATCGAAGGTATGATTCCTGCATTTGTTGATGCGAAAGATTCTCGTTACCAGTCGTTGATTGGTCTTACATTAAGAAATATTGTACGTTTTGTAAGTTCTTACATACGCATCGAGAAGGGACAGTTTGTCACCTCCCACAGTGCAAAGTATATTGCTTACCAGCATACAACCGGTGATTATGATGGTTTTCTTGGTTTCACCTGTGATGATGACAGCATTTTAGCGCTTGCCGACGGTTACGCAAAAGAAACTTTTGATACGGTCGATGAAGACGCTTTGGATTCGGTTTGTGAATTTACAAACTGTGTCAACGGACTGTATGCTACTGAATTAAGTTATCAGGATACAACCATCGATATGCAGCCGCCGGAATTTAAATTTGATTCATCCATTGATGGAGAAGGCGAGTTCTATGTATTGCCGGTTTACATTGACGGCAAACATTCAGACCTTATTGTAAAATTAGGCTAGATAAAGGAGATTGGAACTATGGCAAAAATATTGATTGTTGACGATTCCCGTACGTCACGTCGTATGCTTCGCAACATTCTTGTCGAGAATGGACACGAAGTCATCGGGGAAGCAGAGAATGGTCAGATTGGATTTGAAAAGTATATTGAATTGAAACCGGATATTGTAACACTGGATATCACGATGCCGGTTCTGGACGGTCTTGGTGCATTGGAAAAAATCATTGCTTATGATGAAAATGCACACGCAGTAATGGTTACCGCTGCCGGACAGAAAAACAAAATGGTGGATGCCATTAAATTAGGCGCAAACGAATTTGTTCAGAAACCTTTTGAGCCGGACCAGATTTTAAGCGTCATAGGAAACATTACAAAATAATAACAAAATATACGAAAAAGAAGAAACGGCAAATCGACTCGAAATCGGGAATTCGCAATGCGAATTATATTTCTCGCTGATTTGTCGTTTCTTCTTTTTAAGATTTTCTTATTATTTAGCTAATTTTAAATCTCAACTTGATAGGTGGAGAAGTCCTGAATAGTTATTATTTAGCTAATTCTAAAACTGTTTTTTCGCTTGTTTCTCCGATTGATACCAGTTTCTTACCAGCCACACAGATATGGCGGCAACGAATGCGAGTACAACCATATACACAATCTTAGCGACAAGTGCCGGTGCATAAGTATTTAAAATCACGTCAGTGAATCGGATAAATACATACACAATGATTGGCGTAAGCCATGCGGCAAGTCTCTTCTTTTCCAAGTAATTCTTTCCAACCAAAAAGGCAACGCCCATGTAAACAAGTACCACTAAAATGTTGCGGACGGCGTCCAAATATAACGATGCGGTAGATGTCGATAAAATACTCGCTTTTGCCATATCGGTTCCGGTAAATGCTCCTACGTTAATCCGTATCGCATAATAAAGCTGGAATCCGTAAGTAAGAAGTGCAGCTCCAAGACCAAAACCAAGCCCTACCGTTGTTGAGCGGTATAAAGAACGCTGCTTGGTGTTTGTCAAATAAACACCCCAGTACAATCCTACTGCAACAAAAATACTGCCGGCAAGCGCTTCTACAAAAGCAACCACAACCGCATTTCCACCGGTCGTATTTAAAACATCACGCATTTTCGTAAGTGCAAGAAGTCCTAAGAAACTGTAGATAATTTCCTGCCAGAAATATCCCATGATTCCGTAACCGATGGCTCCGAGCATTCCACGCTCCACTTTACTGGACTGTTTCCATAAGATATAAAAAGGAATCAAAACGGCAATCAGTGGCAGCAAAATTGCCATCACATAGCCCATCATTTGTCCTGTTGATACCATAGTTTCCTCCTTCTCAGTGAGTCTCTCTTTTGTTAGAATCCAACTCGAATTCTCGTAATAAATGTATCAAACTGAGAAATAGTTTCGTTAAATTCTTTTTCAGTCATGGTTCCTGTCAAAAAGCCAAATTCATCTGCAATTCCACCATCTACCGGTGTAACCTCTTCAAACAAATCTTCTGCTTTTGCTTTCTCACTTGCGCCGATGCGGACGAAGAAACGGTTTTTCATTTCATCCATTGGAGCAACTTCCTGCTTTTCGTCTTCCCAGATTGTCATCACATTGACATTCATATGTTTTACTGCATCGACCACATCCGATACAACCGCGCTTGCTGTTGCCTCTTTTCCGGCACCTTTACCATAAAACATAACATCACCAAGCATGTTTCCTGTCACACAGATTGCATTAAATACATCATTCACTGCGTACAGCGGATTGTCTGCCTGAATCATCTGTGGTGCAACCATTGCATACAATTTATTTCCTTCTTTACGGCTTGTGCCAAAGATTTTAATAGCAGCGCCAAGGGCTTTTGCATATTTGAAATCTTCTGCCGTAATTTTGGTAATTCCTTCGGTATAAATATCCTCGTAATCCACCTGCTGTCCATATGCTAAAGAAGTCAAAATCGCAATCTTACGGCAGGCATCATATCCTTCCACATCTGCGGTCGGGTCTTTTTCTGCATAGCCAAGCTCCTGTGCCTCTTTCAAAACGTCGGCAAAATCAGAACCTTCCTGTGCCATCTTCGTAAGGATATAGTTTGTCGTTCCATTTAAAATACCATTAATCTGCTCGATTCGGTCAGCAGTCAGACTCTGGTTTAACGGTCTGATAATCGGAATACCACCGCCAACACTCGCCTCAAACAAGAAGTTTACCGTCTTGCTCTTTGCGATATGCACAAGCTCTGCTCCATAAGCAGCCACCAATTCTTTATTGGATGTACATACACTTTTTCCGGCTAACAGAGATTTTTTCACAAATTCATAAGCCGGTTTCGTTCCGCCCATGGTCTCTACAACAATGTCCACTTCCGGGTCTTCTAAGATAACATTAAAATCATGTACTACTTTGGACTGAATCGGGTCGTCCGGGAAATCACGAAGGTCTAATACATATTTCACTTCAACTTCCTGTCCGGCTCTCTTTGCAATAATTTTTGCATTTGTCTGAATCACCTTAACAACACCGGAACCAACCGTTCCATAACCTAACACTGCAATTCGAATCATTTTTTCCTCCATTTCCAAATCAAAAGTCTTACTCTTCGTTAGACTCTTCACTTTTGCTTTTCAGCACTTTATCAACTTCCTGCCATTCTTCTTTTGTGAGAAGGCTTCCCGGATTAATACTAAGAATCAACCGTCCCTTGTGGTTTACCACAAAGTCGGCATACGCCGTCTTTTTCGTGTGCACAAGTGCCGGGAAATCCTGTATTTCATCGCCATCCGCCTGAATAATATTCGAAACACCATCCACTAAAACGGCTGCTTTCCCCTGTGGCAGCCGGAACACCAAATACTTGGTCTCACCTGTTACGGGCACCGGCGGCAGAACCAGTTTCTTTTTCAGATTTAACAAAGGAACCCACTCATCACGAATGGAAACAATGCCTAAGAAGCCATCGGAAAGCCCCGGCTCCTTTGCATATTCCACGTAATTTTCAATTCCCTGTATCTCGGAAACATCTGCTCCGTATTCTTTGCCACTTAAAAAAAATGTAACGACTTCTTTCATACCTTATCCCCTTCTAACTGTTAATCCATTTCAAATAGGCATTCATAAACATGTCAATATCACCATCTAATACCGCAGAAACATTTCCGGTCTCTGCATTGGTCCGATGGTCTTTTACCATCGTATACGGCTGCATAACATAAGAGCGAATCTGACTGCCCCAGCCAATTTCTTTGACTTCACCACGGATATCGGATTCTTTTGCAAGATTTTCCTGTTCACGCAAAATCAAAAGTTTCGCTTTGAGCATCTGCATCGCTTTATCCTTATTCATATGCTGTGAACGCTCATTCTGACATTGTACCACAATACCCGTTGGAAAATGGGTAATTCGGATTGCCGATGACGTTTTGTTGATATGCTGTCCACCGGCACCGCTCGAACGGTATGTGTCAATTCGGATATCATCATCTGCGATTTCAATATCAATATCCTGCTTAATATCCGGCATGACGTCACACGACACAAACGAAGTTTGTCGTTTTCCAGCCGCATTAAACGGTGAAATACGCACCAGACGATGAACGCCGTGCTCGCTCTTTAAGTAACCATAAGCATTATCTCCCTGAATTTCCAGTGTGACGGATTTCAGTCCTGCCTCATCACCATCCAGTGAGTCTAAAACTTCTACGCTAAAGCCGCGTTTGTCTGCCCATTTTTCATACATACGGCACAACATACTTGCCCAATCGCAGCTCTCTGTACCACCGGCTCCTGCATGCAGGGTAAGAATTGCATTCTCGGCATCATGCTCACCGGTAAGCATCGTTGTAATTCGTAAATCTTCAAATTCCTTCTGGAATTGTACAAACTCATTTTCAACTTCCGGAACCAGTGACTCATCCGCCTCTTCATTCCCCATCTCAATCAGCGTCATAATATCGTCATACGCCATGCTGAGAGCATCGGCACGTTCAACAATACTCTTTAAGTCCTTTAATTCCTTCATATCCGCACTTGCCTTCTCGGCATCGTCCCAAAAGTCAGGTGCTTCCATATTTCTCTCAAGTTCTTCAATCCTTAACTTTTTCTCTGCTAAGTTAAAGTGAATCCCTTACTTCCAGAAGTGGTTCTTCAAAACTGCTCAATTCGATTCGGATGTTATCCAATTCAACCACAAAATCACCACCTTAATTTTTTATATGCAAACGCAGTTATTCACTGCTTATCTGCCACAGCAATATTTGTATTTTTTACCGGAACCACATGGGCACGGTGCATTTCGGCTGATTTTTTCCGATTTGCGGACAACCGGTGCATTTGCCGAATCATCTTTATTGGTTCCTGTTACTTCAGCAACCTGCTCACGCTCAACCTTCTGCTCGATGCGGACATGCATCAGCATCTTAACCGTCTCTTCACGGATGGATTCCGTCATATCGTTGAACATATCATAGCCCTGTAAACGATACTCGACAACCGGGTCTCTCTGTCCAAATGCCTGAAGACCGATTCCCTGACGAAGCTGATCCATATCGTCTATGTGATCCATCCAGCGGCTATCCGTCACTTTTAAAATAACGACACGCTCAATCTCACGAATCTGCTCCGGCTCCGGAAATTCTGCTTCTTTTGTCTCATACAGACGAAGAGCCTCTTCTTTCAAATTCTGAATCAATTCCTGTTTTGAACCGCAACCCTCTCCGGTAACCGGTTTAACCGGAATCATCGGAATGAGAATTTCATTCAACTCCTTCAAATTCCACTCGGAAGGTCCCTGGTCATCGCCAATTACCATATTGACATATTTTTCAACCAGTTCATCAATCATGCTGATAATAGTATCACGCATGTCATCGCCATCGAGCACCTTGCGGCGCTCTGCATAAATAATCTCACGCTGCTCGTTATTAATCTGGTCATATTCCAACAGATTTTTACGGATTCCGTAGTTGTTGCTCTCAATCTTCTTCTGTGCACGCTCAATCGCTTTATTCAGCATCTTGTGCTGAATCTGCTCGCCTTCCGGCATACCAAGCGAATTAAACATCTGCATCAGATTCTGGGAACCGAACAAACGCATCAAATCATCTTCCAATGAAATGTAGAATTTCGATTCACCAGGGTCACCCTGACGTCCGGCACGACCACGCAGCTGATTATCAATTCGACGGGATTCATGACGTTCCGTACCAATAATTTTCAAACCGCCGAGTTCGGTTACGCCCTCGCCCAGTTTAATATCCGTACCACGTCCGGCCATGTTCGTCGCAATCGTAACTGCACCAATCTGACCGGCATCTGCGATAATCTCTGCCTCAAGTTCATGGAACTTCGCATTCAATACTTTATGTGGAATTCCGCGCTTTTTCAGCAACTGTGACAATTCTTCCGAAGCGTCAATCGTAATCGTACCAACAAGTACCGGCTGGCCTTTTTCATGACTTGCCACAATATCTTCAACAATTGCATTCAATTTCTCGCGTTTTGTTTTATATACGGAATCGTTGTGGTCAATACGTTTTACCGGCAGGTTTGTCGGCACTTCAACAACGTCCATGCCGTAAATCTCACGGAACTCTTTTTCCTCTGTGAGAGCGGTACCGGTCATACCACATTTCTTATCATATTTGTTAAAGAAGTTCTGGAATGTAATTGTGGCAAGAGTTTTACTCTCTCTCTTCACTTTTACATGCTCTTTTGCTTCAATTGCCTGATGTAAACCGTCCGAATAACGTCTTCCCGGCATGATACGTCCGGTAAATTCGTCTACGATAAGTACCTGGTCATCTTTTACCACATAATCCTTATCAAGGTGCATCAACGCATGTGCACGAAGTGATAAGTTTACGCAGTGCTGAATCTCTAAGTTTTCCGGGTCGGCTAAGTTTTCCAAATGGAAGAAACGCTCTACCTTTTTGATACCCTGCTCGGTAAGATTTACTGTCTTTTCCTTTTCGTTTGCAACATAGTCACCGGTTTCGTTATTATCTTCTTTCATGATAATGTCCATCTTGGACAATTCTTTTTCAGTACCTTTTTTCAACTGGCGCACTAAATTATCACACGCCTCGTAAATCTTTGTCGATTTTCCGCTGGAACCGGAAATAATAAGTGGTGTTCTCGCCTCGTCAATCAATACCGAGTCAACCTCATCGACAATGGCATAGTGTAAATCTCGCTGTACTAACTGCTCTTTGTAAATAACCATGTTATCACGCAGGTAATCAAATCCCAGTTCGTTATTTGTCGCATATGTAATATCACAGTTATATGCTTCTCTTCTTCGCTCATCTCATGCACATGAACCTTTGTCTCTACCGCATGGTTAATGATTTTTTTCTCGCCTGCATTATTATAGGAAAGAATTGCAACACCTGTATAGACTTCATGTGCTCTTCCCTGAAGGCTTAGAAGAATCTCATATGCATGATCTTCATTCTTTGGCTTGCCAAGGATTTCTTCATCACGTACAACGATTGTATCTGCTCCGATCACAATTGTATTTTTCAATTCTACTCCCTCTGCCTGAAGATCAGATGCAACATTTTCTGCTTTCATCAATGCAAGTTCTTCTACAATCTTCTGTGGTTTTGTACTTGTATAGACTTCCTCTTTATTACTTACCTTTACCTCAAATTCTAAACCGATTTGCGCAAGCAGCTCTCGTCTGCGCGGAGATGCTGATGCAAGAATGATTTTCTGATTCATTATCATTATCCTTTCCTATTATTATAATATAATTTTCACCGATGTCATTTCTTTCTTCATAATAGCATAACTGTTCAGAGCCAACCTCCAAAATGCTACGCATTTCGTCGGTGTGGCGTAT
>ENA-OURV01002548-OURV01002548.1-human-gut-metagenome-genome-assembly--contig:-NODE-2548-length-12530-cov-14.326974_pt1 | contig 12530 bp, 10 predicted proteins | sample MGYA00242141_ERZ509072 | MGnify/ENA primary metagenome ERZ509072 (study PRJEB26280, sample SAMEA2338763) | human gut metagenome | biome: human gut; feature: human-associated habitat; material: faeces... | reverse complement strand
CGTTACAGCTTTTTCAACCATGTTAACATCTGTTACATAAGTTGATACAGACTCCTTACCCTGCTGCCTGAAATCATCAATAATCTGTATGACTTCTACAAAAAAGAAGACTGCATCGACCGCATTGAAGTTGTTGAAGGCCATTACCGCGACGGTATGCTCGCAGCCGATATGCTCTGTTCCAAAATTGAACAGGAAACCGGACGCCGCCCGGTCATGCTGGTGACCAGCCACTCCCTCGGCCACAAAAAATACGAACGCAATCTGCCGCAGTATCAGGCCGGAAACATCAGCGAAGAAGAATGGAAATGGCACAATTTTGAACAGCGCATCAAACACGAAACTTTCGCTTTTCACAAATCGGACATTATCATTGCCACCTCACCGGACGAACAAACCCGCCTGCTGGCAGAGCCCTATCTGGCCGATTTGAACAAAATCACCATTATTCCTCCCGGTTACAATGATGAAATTTTCAAACCGCTGTGCTATACTAAGCCCAAACCTACACAGGAGGCACTGATTGATGAACACTCTGGATGCCATTCTCACCCGGCGCAGCTGCCGGAAAAAGTACAGCCCCACCACCACCGACACCACCAGCTGGATGACGACCAGCATTGTTGCAAACATGCGCAAAACCTCCCTTGCGTTTCATCGACCGCAGTATGCCCGAAGCGGCGCAAAACCATGCCCGAATGAAGGTTTTGCTGCAATTTTTCTTTCTGCCGTGGATACAGTCCTTGTTTGTCCGCGCCGTCAACACCACAAGATATAGTGTACCGCTTTCATCCGCGAAAGCGGCATTCTTTCGCCCGCATTCTTGGTACATCAGGCGAAAACCCGCCATTTTCAAGGGTTTGTAAGGCTTTTCATGAAGTTGTCGATTTTTTGCGCGTTTTGTGATTTTGCCTATTGCATTATACAACATCTTGTGATAGAATATCTGTGGTTCGGAAGCAGTTCCCTATTGACCCCCATCCACGCGGATGATTTGGGGACGGCGGCGTTCATTCGCCGGTTTCCGGCACACATTTCAACATCAGGAGGTCAACCATCATGTACAATTTTGAGCAGTGGAATGGCTTCAAGGGTTCCATCTGGAAGGAAGAAGTCAACGTTCGCGACTTTATCCAGAAGAACTATAAGCCTTACGACGGTGACGAATCCTTCCTGGTCGGCCCGACCGAAGCGACCGACAAGCTGTGGGGCGCTCTGCAGAAGCTGCAGAAGGAAGAACGCGCCAAGGGCGGCGTCCTGGATATGGACACCGAGATTGTTTCTACCCTGACTTCCCATAAGCCCGGCTACATCGACGAAGACCTGAAGGATCTGGAGAAGGTCGTGGGTCTTCAGACGGACAAGCCTCTGAAGCGCGCTTTCATGCCTTTCGGCGGCATCCGCATGGCGGAACAGTCCTGCACCGAGAACGGCTACACCCCCGCTCCCGAACTGCACAAGATCTTCACCGAATATCACCTGACGCACTCCGACGCGGTCTTCATGGCGTACACGCCTGAAATGCGCGCGGCCCGCAAGTCCCACATCATCACCGGTCTGCCGGACACCTATGGCCGCGGCCGTATCGTGGGCGACTATCGCCGTGTTGCGCTGTACGGCATCGACGTGCTGATTGCTGAAAAGCAGCATGATTTCGCCAACTGCGGCGACGGCACGATGACCGACGACGTCATCCGTCAGCGTCAGGAAATCACCCTGCAGGTGAACGCCCTGAAGGACATGAAGGTCATGGCCGCGTCCTACGGCTACGACATCTCCAAGCCCGCCAGCAACGCGCACGAAGCGTTCCAGTGGCTGTACTTCGGCTATCTGGCCGCCATCAAGACCCAGAACGGCGCTGCAATGTCTGTCGGCCGTATCTCCACCTTCCTCGACATTTATGTCGAGCGTGACCTCGAAAACGGCGTCATCACCGAGGCCGAGGCGCAGGAGCTGGTTGACCACATCGTCATGAAGTTCCGTATGGTCAAGTTCGCCCGCATCACCTCCTATCAGGAGCTGTTCTCCGGCGACCCCGTCTGGGCGACGCTGGAAGTCGGCGGCACTGGTTTGGACGGCCGTTCCATGGTCACCAAGAATGACTATCGTTTCCTGCACACGCTGGAAAACATGGGCCCGTCTCCGGAACCCAACATGACCGTTCTGTACACCTCCCGTCTGCCGGAAGCCTTCAAGAAGTACGCGGCGCACATCTCCATCGTCTCCTCTTCCATCCAGTATGAGAACGATGACGTGATGAAGCCCGTCTGGGGCGACGACTACTCCATCTGCTGCTGCGTGTCTGCTACCCAGACCGGCAAGGAGATGCAGTTCTTCGGCGCTCGCGCGAACCTGCTGAAGGCACTGCTGTACGCCATCAACGGCGGCATGGACGAGAAGCTGAAGACCCAGGTTGGTCCCTGCTACGCGCCCATCACCACCGATGAACTGACTTGGGACATCGTCAAGCCCGCTTACCTGCGTATGCTCGACTGGCTGGCTGGTCTGTATGTCAACGTGCTGAACCTGATCCACTACATGCACGACAAGTACTACTACGAAGCGGCTGAAATGGCGCTGATCGATACCCATGTGAAGCGCTCCTTCGCAACCGGTATCGCTGGCTTCTCTCACTGCGTTGACTCCATCAGTGCTTTGAAGTATGCCAAGGTCACCGCTATCCGCGACGAATCCGGCATGGTTTACGACTACAAGACCGAGGGCGAGTTCCCGAAGTACGGCAACGACGACGACCGTGCGGACGACATCGCCAAGTGGCTGCTGAAGACCTTCATCGACATGGTGAAAAAGCATCACACCTACCGCAATTCCGAGCCCAGCACCTCCATCCTGACCATCACCTCCAACGTCGTGTACGGCAAGGCCACCGGTTCTACGCCTGACGGCCGTCGCGCGTGGACGCCCCTCGCGCCCGGTGCGAACCCCTCCTACGGTGCGGAGCAGAATGGTCTGGTTGCGTCCTTGAACTCCACCGCGAAGCTGCCCTATCACTGGGCGCTGGACGGCATCTCCAACACCCAGACCATCAACCCCGATGCGCTGGGCCATGCTGCCGGCGAGCGCGTGAACAACCTCGTGCAGGTCATGGACGGCTACTTCGATCAGGGTGCGCATCACCTGAACGTGAACGTGTTCGGCAAGGAAAAGCTGCTGGACGCCATGGAGCATCCGGAGAAGGAAGAATACGCGAACTTCACCATCCGTGTTTCCGGCTATGCCGTGAAGTTCATCGACCTGACCCGTGAGCAGCAGCTGGACGTTATCGCCCGTACCTGCCACACCCGCATGTAATCCCCTGTTGGAAACCCTCACCCGGCGGACGGCAACTTCCGCCGGGTTTTTTCTGTCCAGAGGCACGAATTTTCCCAGAAAAGCGGCTTTTCCTGTTTACAGGCGCGCTTTTTCGGGTATAATAGAGGTGGCGGATTATCCGCCCGAATCCCTCGCAAGGAGTTTAGAAACATGAGCAATCCGAATCCCGATATGAAGGCACGTATTCATTCGTTTGAATCTTTCGCGCTGGTGGATGGCCCCGGCGTTCGCTGCGCCGTTTTCCTCTACGGCTGTGCGCTGCGCTGCAAATTCTGCCATAACCCCGATACATGGTGCCCTTCGTCTATCAGCCAAACGAAGGAAATGACCGCACGCGAGCTGTTCGACAAGGCGATTCGCTACAAGCCTTACTGGAAGAACAACGGCGGCATCACCGTTTCCGGCGGTGAACCGCTGGTGCAGCTGGACTTCGTGACCGAGTTCTTCCGGCTGATGAAGAAAGAGGGCGTGCACACCTGCGTGGACACGGCAGGTCAGCCCTTCCGCCGCGACCCGGAGTGGCTCGACCGCTTCAATGAGCTGATGAGCCTGAGCGACCTGTTCATGCTCGACCTGAAGCAGTTCGACAGCAAGCTGCATGTGGAGCTGACCGGCAAGGACAACGCGAACATCCTCGACATGGCGCGCTATCTGTCTGACAACGGCAAGGAAATGTGGATTCGCCACGTCCTCGTGCCGGGTGTGACCGACGACGAGAACGACCTGCGCAAGATGAGTGATTTTATCGCAAGCCTCAAGACGGTCAGCCGTGTGGAAATTCTGCCGTACCACACGCTGGGTGTGTCGAAGTGGCAGAAGCTCGGCATCCCCTACCCGCTGGAAGGCGTTCCGACGCCGACCGACGAGCAGGTCAAACGCGCCGAGGACATTCTGAACGTGACGGCGTATCACAAGTAATTGCATACGAAAAGAGGCGAACCTGCATTTCCCGCAGATTCGCCCTTTTTGATTGGTTCAATATTCGATTAGCACACGTCAGGCTGTTCCGCCAGCGCGTTTTCTTCCATCTTGCGCTTCGCCGTCCGGCTGCCCAGCTTGTGCCGCTTTCCCTCAATAAGTTTCGGCTCGCACTTGCCGTTCACGGAATCCGCCGTGATTTCGCAGCCGCAGATTTCCCGGCGGCCTGGCAAATCGAACATCGTGTCCAGCATGACATCCTCGATAATCGCGCGCAGACCGCGTGCGCCACACTTGCGCTCAATTGCCATGTGCGCAATCGCCCGCACTGCGTCGTCATCGAACGTCAGCTCCACACCGTCGAGTCCCAGCAGCTTCTGGTACTGCTTGCACAGCGCGTTTTTCGGCTCGGTCAGAATTCGCACCAGCGCGTCCTCATCCAGCGCGTCAAGCGTCACTGTAATCGGCAGACGACCGACAAATTCCGGAATCAGACCGAACTTCGTCAAATCCTCCGGGCGCAGCTTTTTCAGCGCATCCGTGCTGCCCTCCGGCGTCTTGCTGGTCAGCTCCGCGCCGAAGCCGAGGTTCTTCTTGCCCGTGCGGCTCTCGATAATCGGCACAATGCCGTCGAACGCGCCGCCGCAGATGAAGAGGATGTTTGTCGTGTCAATCTGAATCATTTCCTGCTGGGGATGCTTTCGGCCACCCTGCGGCGGAACGGAGGCAAGCGTGCCTTCGAGGATTTTCAGCAGCGCCTGCTGCACGCCCTCGCCGCTGACATCGCGCGTAATCGACGGATTTTCGCTCTTGCGGGCGATTTTGTCGATTTCGTCAATGTAGATGATGCCGCGCTGCGCCGCATCAATGTCGTAATCCGCTGCCTGAATCAGGCGAAGCAGGATATTCTCCACGTCTTCGCCGACGTAGCCGGCTTCCGTCAGGCTCGTTGCATCAGCAATCGCGAACGGCACGTTCAGGATACGCGCGAGTGTCTGCGCCAGAAACGTCTTGCCGCAACCCGTCGGCCCCACCATCAGGATGTTCGACTTCTGCAGTTCAACATCATCCTTGCCGGGGCGCTGGCCGATGCGCTTGTAATGGTTGTACACCGCCACGCACAGGGCACGCTTGGCATGTTCCTGCCCGATGACATAATCATCCAGTACCTGCTTCATTTCTGCGGGGGACGGCAGGTGGTCGAACTTCTGCTCCTGCTGCGGATGCCCGGAGTGCATCATCGGCATTGCGTCGGAGATAATCTCCTGACAGAGCATGATGCACTCGTTGCAGATGCAAACGTTGTTCGCGCCTGCCACCATCCGCATGACCTGGCGTTCCGTCTTGCCACAGAAGCTGCACCGTTTCAGCGGCGTACGGGTCATATCGTCTTTTGCCATCTTCTACCTCTCAAGCTGTCAATTTGTCTTCTTGCGGGGATCGAAGATTTCATCAATGATCCCGTATTCGAGGGCTTCCTGCGCGGACATGAAGTGGTCGCGTTCCACGTCGCGGCGGATGCGCTCAATATCCTGCCCCGTCATTTCAGCCTTCATGCGGATCATCTTTTCCTTCGTTTTCAGCAGCCATTCCGCCTGAATCTGCACGTCCGTCGCCTGACCCTGCGCACCGCCCAGCGGTTGATGAATCATAACTTCGCTGTTCGGCAGGGCGCAGCGCTTGCCCTTCTGACCCGCCATGAGCAGGAACGCGCCCATCGACGCCGCCATGCCGATGCACACCGTGCGTACCTGCGGCTTGATGTACTGCATGGTATCATAAATTGCCATACCAGCCGTCACCGAACCGCCGGGGCTGTTGATGTACAGGCAGATATCAGCATCCGGGTCTTCCATTTCCAGAAAGAGCATCTGCGCCACGACGGTGTTCGCCACGTCATCGTTGATTTCGCCGCCCAAGAAGATAATGCGATCCTTGAGCAGGCGGGAATAAATGTCATACGACCGCTCGCCGCGGTTGGTCTGTTCGACCACATAGGGGATCAGATTCATTGCGTTATCCCTCCTCGCTGCATATTTGTCCTTGCAGCATGGATAGCAGGGGCTTTCCAGCGCATTTTTCCCGCTCAGTGTACGCCGTTTGGGGCGCACCTATGCGTGCGGCGCATTTTTTGCTCCTGCTCCGTTTTCTGTATATTCTGAAAGACGCGGGAGCGGTCGCGACTGGCGTGACCTGTCTCCCGCGTTCATCAGCGTAAAATTAGGGGATTACTCCTCGGTCTTGGTTTCTTCCGCAGTCTCCGCCGCTTCTTCCGGCTTCTTGTCCACGACGGTCGCGCCAGCCTTCATCAGGTCGCACACCTTCTGGATGGCAGCCAGATCGGACAGGTACGCCTTGTGCTCGTCGGTCAGGTTCGCCTTGAAGGCTTCCAGTTCCTGACCAGCGCGCTTGGCCTGCTTCGCGCTCTGCTCGTCGATGTCCTCGGCGGTGGGCTCAATGTTCTCCGCCTTGCGGATGGCTTCCAGCACCAGCTGAATCTTCACGCGGTTTTCCGCTTCGCCGCGGTACTGCTGCGCCATCTGCTCGCGGGTCTGACCCGTGTACTTCAGGTAGTCTTCCATACGGAGACCCTGACGCATCATGGAGTATTCCACGTCACGCATGACGTAGTTCAGCTGATCGTCAATCATCGCCGCCGGAATGTCCATCTGGGCATTGGCAACCGCCTTTTCAATCAGCGCATTCTCGATTTCGACATCGTAGTTGGTGTCGGCAATCTCCTGCAGCTTCTTGGCGACATCCGCCTTGTAAGCGTCGAAGGTGTCGAAGCCGTTGTCCTGCGCGAAGTCGTCATCCAGCTCCGGCAGTTCGGTCTTGGTGATGCTGTTCACCTTGACATGGAACACGGCGTTCTTGCCCGCAAGGTTCTCCGCATGATACTTTTCGGGGAAGGTGACGTTCAGGTCCTTCTCTTCGCCGACGGTCATGCCGACCATCTGCTCTTCAAAGCCCGGGATGAACGCGCCGCTGCCGATTTTCAGGGTCTGACCCTGCGCCGTGCCGCCCTCGAACGGAACGCCGTCCACACTGCCCGCGTAGTCGAGGTTCACGGTGTCGGTGTAATCCACGCCGCGGTCGGTCACGTCGATGGTACGCGCGCCCTTCTGCTGATCCTGGCTGATGCGCGCCTGAATTTCGTCCTCGGTGACGACTTCCTTCGGCTCCACTTCAACCGTCAGGTTCTTGTATTCGCCCAGCGTCACGTCCGGACGCACGAAAACTTCCGCGGTGAACTTCAGTTCTTTGCCCGCGCCGATTTCCTGCACATCCACCTGCGGACGATCCACAACGTCGATGTTGTGTTCCTTGATGGCTTCGGCATACAGCGCCGGGAAAATCGCGTCCAGCGCGTCGTCGTAGAACACGCCTTCGCCATACATACGCTCGATGACCGCGCGGGGCGCCTTGCCCTTGCGGAAGCCAGGGACGTTAATCTTGCTGCGATCCTTGAGATAAGCCTGATTCAGGGCCTTGTCGAAATCTTCAGCGGGGACAACAAAGGTCAGCTTCACCTTGTTGCTGGAAATCTTTTCAAAATTGGTGCTCATCGGAATTTGTTCCCTCCTGCGCTCTCGTCGGGTCAGCTGACCCGGTCATGCGTTCTTGAATCTATACGCACAGGGTGTATTTTACCACATTTGCCGGGGCTTTTCAAGACATCCGTGCGCATTTTCTCAATAAATTAACCACTTTGATGGGATTTATCTGCAAATCTCCCCGTCCGTGCCGATGGTGATGATTTGCATCGGCAGTTTTTTGCCGCAGCAGGCGACGGCTTTCTCCGCCGCGTAGGAAATACCGCCGCAGCAGGGCACTTCCATGCGCACAACGGTCACGGAACGAATTTCGTTTTTCGCGAGAATGTCGGTGAGTTTCAGGGAATAATCCGTATCGTCGAGCTTCGGGCAGCCGATGAGGACGATTCGGTCGCGGATGAAGTCCTGATGGAAGCGCCCGTAGGCATACGCGGTGCAGTCCGCCGCAATCAGCAGATCCGCGTCCTGATAAAAAGCGGCAGTCGGCGGTGCTAGGCGAATCTGCACTGGCCACTGGCGGAGGCGGCTCCCATTGTCCGCGTTTTCGGCAGATTCATTCGCGGCGGTGCGCTTCATCGCGCGCACCTTCATGCCGGGGCAGCCGCTCACCTGCTGCTTGCGCGCCAGATGTTCCTTGACCGCTTCCTCGTCGAACGCGGCGGCTTCGCGCTGCACAAAGCTGATGGCGCCCACGGGACACGCGGGCAGACAGTTGCCCAGCCCGTCGCAGTAGTCGTCGCGAATCAGCCTTGCCTTGCCGTTCACCATGGCAATCGCGCCTTCCTTGCACGCCGAGGCGCAGAGTCCGCAGCCGGAACAGAGTTCTTCGTTAATGTGAATGACCGTACGAATCATGAATGCTTTCGACTCCTTTTGCCCTTATACTATTTCCAAATGAGAATGCGCCAAGATGCGAAGTGAATTTTTCATTCTGGCTAACGGGAGTGAAACGCAGCGTAGCAGCGCTACGCTAAGTGGAACGACCGGACGCCAGAAGGGAAAAGGCACGAGCAGCTGGTGCAGGCGAATTTGGAAATAGTATTATTTTATCACGCATTTTCGCGCCGCGCAAGGGGGATTGTGATTCGATTGACAAGCAGCACGGGCGGTGGTACAATGAGGGAGACGGGGGCAATCGCCCCAAACGATGCAGAGAGGGAGAAAACGATGCGAAAATACGAAGTGGACGTGCCGGAAAACGTCGAAATGGCGGACATTCACGCCATCCAGACGCGCGTCAAAAAGCATAACCTCCTGACGGTGGCACTACTGATTCCGCTGTTTGCCGGCTGTGCGCTGCGGGAATCAAGCGAAACACTGGGCGGCATTGTCTTTGTGCTTTCGATTGCGCTGATGGTGCTGGGGTTCGTTTCCGGCAGGGGCGACGAGAAGCGGCTGCCCGCGTACTGGGCGAAGTACCAGCAAATCCACCGGATGGACAACCTCCTGCGCGCGAACCTCGTCGGCGTGTGGCTCTGCGCCGAGGCGCGCGTGGCGGTGTACCGCGAGGGCAGCGACTACCGCGTGCAGCTGGGCGTCCTCGACGAAAAGACGGGCGCGTGGGAAAACGACGAGCAGGACGAGGTTTTCCCGACGCTTATCGACGTGCGCGAATATGCGTCGCAGGAGGGGTACGAGCCGATGGACGCGGACTTCGGGACGATGACGGACGAGGAGTTTCAGCAATTTCTGGACAGGAGCAGAATATAATGAAGAAAAAACGCGAGGAAAACGTCGAGCTGGCGGACATTCAGGCGGTTCGGGAGCGCATGACGCAATGGGCGATTCGGCTGTGGCTGCTGCTGATTCCCGTTATCGTCGGCATCATCCTGTCGACGCAGGGGGAATCCACCGCGAGGGCTGGCAATTTCATCGTGCGGATTGCCTTTCTGCTGATATTGATGGGTGCGGGCTATGTGGCGTATCTTCGAAATTTGGAAAGAAAATACTGGGCAAAGTACCAGCAAATCCACCGGATGGACAATCTGCCGATTGATGACGTGCGCAAATATCTGGCGCAGGCGGGAACCAAGGTGGATTTGGGGAAGATGACGGACGAGGAGTTCCAGCAATTTCTCGATGCGCATCGGCTGTGACGCAATCGCGCATCCCGCAAAAGAATATACTCATAAGGAAGTAACTCGTGCGTCAGCTTTTCGGTGCATACAAAAATCCCCCTCCGATGCCATTCATCCGAGGGGGATTCCTTTGCGCACAATTACCACCCGCGCCCGAAGCAGCTGCGCCGTGCCGCGCCCTGCTCGCCGGAAACGTACCGCGCGTTAAACGCCGCGTTTACCTCGCGCAGTTCCATCTCGCCGTCAATATACGCTTGGTACATCTCGATGATGCCCTCCGCGCAGCCGTCGCAGGACGCGGAAATGTTGCCAATCGCGTCATCGACAATCTGCTGGCGTTCCTCGCGGGTCGTGTCCTTAATCAGAATGCTGGTCATCGGGAAAAATCGCTCCTTTCAGGTGGCTGCTTTCACGCCGTCAATGTCCGGCGGCAGCTTCTGCATCTGCTCACGGTAGACGCGGCGCAGGCAAATCATCTCCGCCGTCGCCGTAATCGCCCACGAAACGATGTAGAGCAGGTACAAGCTCTCAATGGTGTGGAAGTACGCGAACACCGTGTACACCCAGATAATGCGGAACACGCACGAACCCATAATCACGATAACCGTCGGCACAAAGCTCTTGCCCAGCCCGCGGTTCGCGGCAATGGTGCAGTCCATGAAGGCGGAGAAGGCGTAGGAGCAGCCCATGATGCGCAGGCGGATCATCCCGGCTTGCGCCACTTCCTCGACGTTTGTGAAAATGCCGAGGAACTGCCGCCCGAAGATGACCAGCAGCGCGCTCATGACAAGGGCAATGCCGAAGGAGAACACCATCGAGATGAAGTAGCTGTGGATGATGCGCTTGCGCTTGCCCGCGCCGTAATTTTGGCTCATGAAGGACGAGCAGGCGGTGTAAATGGCAGCCATCACGTCGTAAACCAGCGCGTCGGCGTTCGCGGCGGCGGCGTTGCCTTCCACCATCAGCTCATCAAAGGAGTTCACGCCCGCCTGAATGAACAGGTTCGCTATTGCGAAAATCGCGTTCTGCAAACCGGCGGGAATGCTCAGCGACAGCACCTGCTTTGCCTTGTGCGGCTCAATCCGCAGCATCGACCGTTCCAGCCGCACCACGCTCCCTGAACGGCGCAGGGACAAAATCACCAGCGCCGCCGAAATATACTGGGAGATGATGCTTGCCAGCGCCACACCCGCCGCCGCCAGATGGCAGACGATGACGAAGAACAGGTTCAGCAGGATGTTGATGACGCCCGCCATCGAGAGGAAGTAGAGCGGCTTTTTCGTGTCGCCGGCGGCGGAAAGCACCGCGTTGCCAAAGTTGAACACCGCCATAGCGGGCATACCGAGGCAGTAGATGCGCAGGTAGCTGACCGCGCCCGCCATCAGCACCGGCTTCGTGCCGAGCATGGAGAGCATTGCGGGCGTGAAAAGGAAACCCAGCGCCATGATGATGACGCCGACAATCAGCGAGAGAATCAGCGAGGTATGCACCGCCTCGTGCACGTCCTGGTCGTGCCGCGCGCCGATATACCGGGCGACGACGACGTTGACCCCGCTGCCCATGCCAATCAGGAAGCCGGTGAACAGCGAGACAAGAATCGAGGTAGACCCGACTGAGCCCAGCGCTTCCGGGCCTGCAAACTGCCCAACCACCGCCACGTCGGACATGTTGAACAGCACTTGCAGCACGTTCGTTGCCATCAGCGGCAGGGAAAACAGGATAATCTGCTGGACGAGCGGCCCGTGCGTCAGGTCGTGCGATTTGGATGCCATGATTTTGCTCCTTTGCGAAATCTTCCGCCGCTGATTATACACCGGAAAAGCAAAACTGGCAAGAGGAAAAACGGCGTTTTGGGCGAATAATATCATATTATAGTGGTGAGGATTTCGGCAGCCGCATCGGTTCTGCCGCAATCCCCATCAACCTGCTTAGAAGGAAACCGAAGGAGTCCAGAGGGCGATCGGAAAGCCCTCTGGTCGCGTCCGCAGACGCGATTCCCCCTGCAACATCAACGCACATATAATAAGGAAAGAACTGCTTGAAAAAAAGGAGCGAAAAATCCGCTATGCACGATTACCGCGCCATCTTCCTCGACATCGACGGCACGCTCACCCAGCCGGGGCATTCCGCGCCGCCCGTATCCGCCGTCGCTGCCATCGAATCCGCCCGCCGCTTGGGACGCCGCGTTTTCCTCTGCACCGGCCGCTGCGAAGCGATGCTCAAGCCGCTTCTTCATTGCGCTGATTTTGACGGCTACGTTGCGTCCTCCGGCGGATTGGTGGTCGTCGGCAGCCGCGACATCTTTGACTGCCCCATGACCCCGCAGGAGCAGGCGCATGTGCTGACAGCGCTGTCGGATAACGGCGTGTTCCGCACCGTGCAGACCCGCATGGGCGCGTACTGCGACGAGGGCTTCCGTGATTTTCTCCGCGCCCGTGACGTGCAAAACGGCAGCAGCGAGCTGCTCCGCTGGCGCGAGGCCATTGAGCGGCGATTGCAGATGCAGCCCATGCGCGATTACGGCGGCGAACCCGTTTATTCCGTCGTGTGCATGTCCCCGACGCGGGCGCAGCTGGAGCGCGCCATGGCGGAATGCAGCGAGTTTGACTTTGTACTGATGGACGACCGCCAGCACGACAACTAT
>ENA-OURV01002532-OURV01002532.1-human-gut-metagenome-genome-assembly--contig:-NODE-2532-length-12592-cov-4.055436_pt1 | contig 12592 bp, 7 predicted proteins | sample MGYA00242141_ERZ509072 | MGnify/ENA primary metagenome ERZ509072 (study PRJEB26280, sample SAMEA2338763) | human gut metagenome | biome: human gut; feature: human-associated habitat; material: faeces... | reverse complement strand
AATGTAAATGAATATAATAGTTATAATTTAATGTTATTAATAAAAGATTTGCAAGAATTAGCCTACAATAACTCAATAGACATAGACAAAGTAAGAGAACTATTAAATAAATATGGAATTTATTTTGCATGTGAAAAAGCCTTAACAGGGACAAAAATAAGAGGCTGTTTTAGAGTTAAAGGAAAACAACCAGCAATTTATGTAACAGATAACTATGCTGGAAAAGACTCATTTTTCTTCGAATTATTTCATGAACTAGGACATTGTAAATCAGATTATAATGAAGGAAAAAATAAAGTAATTATAGATGGAAACGATTTAAAAGAAGAAAAAGCAGATAAATTTGCATTAGAAGTAATGATTCCAGAAAAAATTTGGAAAAAGATTGTTGATGGAGAAATAAACGAAAAAACATTAAAAGAAATATCAATTCAAGAAAAAATACCAATGAGTTTTATTGTTGGAAGACTTGCCAAAAATGGAATAATCACTTATAAAAGTAAACTATATAGAGAAAACTATCAAAAATAATGCAAAAGCAATTTATAAAAACACTTTAATCAAATGAATAAAACAAAAAATCACTTAATAAAATTTATTAAGTGATTTTTTCGAATTCACTATACAAAACGAAAAAATAGTTATATAATGTATGCGATAATGGGAAAAATGGCAATTGACAAATTCCCTTATATTAGAGCCTATAAAAAAGAGTAGGCAAAAGGAGACAAATATGGAATTAAAAAAAATATTAGTAGGATTAGAAGGACTAAAAGCAAAAGGAAACCTTGACTTAGACATAACAGGACTAGAAAGTAACTCCAAAAACATAAAAGAAGGATATATGTTTATAGCAATAAAAGGCTATAGTGTAGACGGTCATGACTATATAAACAATGCAATAGAAGCTGGAGCAAAAGTAGTAATGGTTCAAGAAGGCTGTGACTTGAAAAAAATAAAATTACCAGCAGATGTAACAATAATTATGGCAAAAGACACAAGAGAAGCATTAGCAATATGTAGTTGTAATTTTTACGGAAATCCATCAAGAAAATTCAAATTAATAGGAGTAACTGGAACAAAAGGAAAAACAACAACAACATATATGATTAAAGAAATATTAGAAAAAGCAGGACATAAAGTTGGATTAATAGGAACAATAGCAACATATATAAACGGAAAAATGATATCAGAAAGTGCAAGAACAACACCAGAAAGTATAGAATTGCAAAAAACATTTGCACAAATGGTAGAAGCAGGTGTTGAATATGTAGTAATGGAAGTATCATCACAAAGCTTAAAATTACATAGAGTAGATGGATGCAATTTTGACATAGTAGTATTTACAAACTTCTCAGAAGATCATATCAGTGAAAAAGAACATCCAGATATGAAAGACTATTTTGAATCAAAATTAAAATTATTTAAAATGTGTGACAATGGAATAATAAATGTTGATGATTTACAAGTATCAAAAATACCAAGATTATTACCAGAAAATAAAATAATGACATATGGAATAGACAATTATTGTGAAGTATTAGCAAAAGACATAACAATAACAAATTCCTATGTAGATTTTAGAGTAAAAGTATCTGACAGAAATGAAAGAGTAAAAGTAGATATTCCGGGAAGATTCAGTGTATATAATGCACTTGCAGCAATATGTGTAGCAAAAAAATTAGGAATAGCATCAGACAAAGTAATAGAGGCATTAGCAGAAATAAAAGTACCAGGAAGATCTGAAATGGTACCAAATAAAAAAGAAATACCAATAATGATAGATTATGCACATTCACCAGAAAGTTTACAAAACATATTATCAGCAGTAAAAAGTTATACAAGAGGAAGAGTAATATCAGTATTTGGATGTGGAGGAGACAGAGATAAAGGAAAAAGACCATTAATGGGAGAAATATCAGGAAAAATAGCAGATTTTACATTTATAACAACAGATAATCCTCGTACAGAAGAACCTGAAGAAATAGTAAAAGAAATTGAAGAAGGAATGAAAAAAACAAACGGAAAATACAAAGTAGTAGTAGACAGAAAAGAAGCAATAAAAGAAGCAATAGAAATGGCAAACAAACTAGATATAATAGTACTTGCAGGAAAAGGTCATGAACCATATCAAGAAATAAATGGAACAAAATATCCATTTGACGAAAGAATAATAGTAAAAGAAATTATAGGATAAATAAAACAGAAGAAAGGTTGATAAAAGTGGATTTTCAAACAAAAATGCTATTAGGAACATTTGCAGTAACAGTACTGCTTGGATTAATAATAGTACCAATATTAAGAAAACTAAAAGTAGGTCAAATAGAAAGAACAGATGGACCACAATCACATTTAAAAAAACAAGGAACACCAACAATGGGTGGAATTATTATCATGTTAGGAATAATAATTGCAACATGTTGTGCATATGTATATTATAAAGGAAAAGATGCATCACTTGCACAAAATTTAATTCCAATACTTTGTTTAACAACAGGATTTGGAATAATAGGATTTATAGATGATTATAAAAAATTAGTATTAAAAAATACAGAAGGTTTAAAACCAAAATTAAAAATGTTAGGATTATTAATAATATCAATTGCATTTGTATCATATTTAGTATGGGGATTAAAGATAGGAACAGAAACATATATACCATTTGCTAATAAATATGTAACAATTCCAATATGGTTATATATACCATTTGCAATTTTAGTAATACTTGCAACAACAAATGCAATAAACTTAACAGACGGAATAGATGGGTTATCATCAAGTGTTAGCACAATAATAATTACATGTTTAACAATTATAGCAACAATGTTTGGAACAAAAGAAATAATAGTATTTGGAGCAATTGTAATAGGAGCAACATTAGGATTTTTAATGTTTAATATATATCCAGCAAAAGCATTTATGGGAGACACAGGTTCACTATTTCTAGGGGGAGTTGTATCTGGAATAGCATTATACTTAAAAATGCCTCTATTATTATTAATTATTGCTATTATACCAGTACTTGAAACATTATCAGTAATAATTCAAGTTGCAGTATTTAAGAAAACTGGAAAAAGAGTATTCAAAATGGCACCACTTCATCACCATTTTGAACTATCAGGTTGGAGAGAAAATCAAGTTGTAATGTTATTTAGTGTAATAACATTAATATCTTGTGTAATAGGACTAAAGATTATATAAAATATATTAAACATAAGAAAGGAAAAATGCTATAATGGCAAGAAAAGAAAAAAACAAAAAAGAAGTAAAAGGCTTTTCAAGTTTTTTAAATAATCAAATAGATTTTACATTATTGATAACAATTTTGCTATTGCTTTCTATAGGTTTAATAATGGTACTTTCAGCAAGTGCACCATCATCATTACAAAAGTATGGAAATAGTTATAAGTTTTTTGAAAAACAATTAATATTTGCAGTTGCTGGAGTTATAGCCATGTGGTTTATTTCAAAAATAGATTATAGAATATATCAAAGATTTTATTGGCTTGCATATGGAGTGTCAATTCTCTTGTTAGTTGCAGTATTAGCATTTGGTAGTGAAAGTCATGGGGCAAAAAGATGGATAGAAATAACTAAAAGTCTTTCATTCCAACCATCTGAAATAGTAAAATTTTTAATGATAATATTTTATGCTGGAATTTTAGTAAGAAATAGAGAGACATTAGGAAAATATTTTAAAGGACTTGTATTTCATGTTGTACTTTTAGCGCCAGTAATATTGTTATTATTATTAGAACCACATGTTAGTACATCTATGGTAATAATAATTACATGTTGTATTATGATGATAATGGCAGGGTGTAAATTTTGGCAATTTGCAGCAACAGGACTTGTTGGAATATGTGCTGGTGGTGGAATTGCCACAGTTTTATATTTAGCAAGCGAATGGTTTAGAAATAAATTTCAATACATAGTAACAAGATTTATAACATTTACAGATCCATGGAAAGATGCAACAGATAGTGGTTGGCAAATAATTCAAAGTTTATATGCAATAGGTTCAGGAGGTCTATTTGGAGCAGGATTAGGAGAAAGCAAGCAAAAATACTTATATTTATCAGAACCACATAATGACTTTATTTTTGCAGTATTAGCAGAAGAACTTGGATTTGTAGGATGTTTAGTTGTATTTTTATTATTTGCAATATTTATTTGGAGAGGTGTATTAATTGCAATGAAAGCACCAGATATGTTTGGAAGTTTAGTAGCAATAGGAATAACATCACTAGTTGGAGTGCAAGTAATAATAAATATAGCAGTAGTTACATCATCAATGCCAGTAACAGGAATGCAATTACCATTCTTTAGTTATGGTGGAACAGCTTTATTCTTATTGCTTTGTGAAATGGGAGTTTTACTGAGCATTTCTAGGGCTAGTTCAAAACAATAGAGTAAATAGATAAAAAAATAATTATGGTAAAATCTAATTTTTTCAACCAGATTTTTGAGCTATAAGAAAGGAAAAAAATTTAAAATGAAAGTTATTATTGCAGCAGCTGGAACAGGTGGACATATAAATCCTGGTTTAGCTATAGCAAATAAAATAAAAGAAGAAGAAAAAGATTCAGAAATAATTTTTATTGGAACAACAAGAGGACTAGAAAACGATTTAGTTCCAAGAGCAGGATATAAATTAAAAACAATTGAAGCATATGGATTAAGCAAAAAAATTTCAATTGATAATATGAAAAAAATGTGTGAGACATTAAAAGCAACATCAAAAGCAAGAAAAATTATAAAAGAATTTAAACCAGATGTAGTAATAGGAGCAGGAGGATATATTTGTGGACCAGTAGTATGGGCTGCCAAAAAAGAAAATATACCAGTAGCATTACATGAAAGTAATGCTTTTCCTGGAAAAGCAGTAAAATTTCTTGCAAAAAAAGCAGATGTAGTATTAATATCATTTGAAGAAGCAAGAGAAAGAATACATAGTGCTAAAAAAATTGTTTTTACAGGAACACCAGTAAAAATTCAAAAAAGAGAATTTTCAAGTGAGCAAAAAAGCAAAATACTAAATGAATTAGGATTATCTGGAAAATTACCAATTGTTTTAATATTTGGAGGAAGTCAAGGAGCACAAAAAATAAATGAAGCAGTTATTGGAATTTTAAAAGAAAAATTAAATCAAAAATATCAAATAGTTTGGGCAACAGGGCCAAAACAATTTGATATTGTAAAAGAAGAATTAAAAAAATCTTCAATAGACATAGAAAAAGTACAAAATGCAAAAATACTTCCATATATTTATAATATGGAAGAGCTAATAAATATATGTGATTTAGTTGTATGTAGAAGTGGGGCAATGACAATAACTGAAATTGCTATAGTGCAAAAACCTGCAATATTTATTCCATTACCAAGTGTAGGCGCAAACAGACAAGAAGATAATGCACGAGTAATGGAAAAATTAGGTGCTGCTAAGGTTATATTAAATTCAGAAATTAATAAAGAAAAATTAAATTCATATATAAATGAAATGATAAAAGATAGAGCACAGTTAAGTCAAATGGGAAAATTAGCAGGCAAACAAGCAACACAAAATGTAGAAGAAAAAATATATGAAGAAATAAAGTGTCTGGAACCTGAAGATACATTGCAACTTACATTAGAAGCTGATTCAGAAGAGCAGAGGGAATTTTATCAGATGGTAGGTGATTTTTTACTTCAAAAAAGGCAAAAACAAGTAATTGCGAGGAATTTATTTTAAAAGAAAAAATATATCGTTCTGGGTGGAGTTAATGGAGCTGGTAAATCTAATTAGTGACAAACTGAGAAATCAGCAACACTTATACTTGCCAGATTAAGTTTTAGACAAAGAATATCTTTGTTTTAATAAAACATTTTTTCGCTGTTTTCGATGGTCAGACCCCTCCAGGGCAAAATGCCAATGACACAAAACTTAGCAGATCTGTGACATGGGAGCAAATCTGATTAGTGACAAACTGAGAAATCAGCAACAGTAAATATCCTTGTTTTGAATTACAATAATTATTGTATAAAGTTTTCATCGCAAGTTAATTTTACCACAAAAATAGAACCATTCGCATGAACGAATGGTTCTATTTCTTTTAGGGACTTATTTCACAGACCCTTTCTTTTTAGGAATCTGTGAGTATGTAAATAAATTGTTTATTAACAATACCTGAAAGTTATCGATATGTGTGACTCTTAATAAATTATTTCTTTACATAGATTTCGATTTTTTTAGTTTTGACAGAGCAGGAACCTGTTGTTACCATTTTGTATCCTGCTGGTACCGGAACTTCACTGGCTTTAATAGATGTAGCTTTTTTATCGACAACGATTTCTCCAGTAGCAACAATTTTGTTTGTTTTTGCTAATCTATAAATAACTTTAATTGTTTTTCCTAATTTTTTAACCTCAACAGTTACTGTATTATTTTTGGAAATTTTTAATTTGGAACCAGTTGTTACAATCTGATATCTGTCTGGTGCTGTGATTCTGCTCATATTAACATATTTGGCAGTAGCTACTACAGAAAGTTTCTTACTGCTGACAACTTTACCAGATTCTTTAAAAATAACAGTTACAGATTTTTTATTCTGGTCTACAGTAATATAAACTTTGTTATTTTGGGAAATTTTAATGTCACCAACGATGCCAATTGTATATCCATCTGGTGCTGTTAATTTGCCAGTGTTAATATAAGTAGCATCTTTATCAACAGTCATAGGAGCTGTCTTGATGACATTTCCTTTTCTATCCTGATATACAACAGTAATTCCTTTTGTTGTAACTGCTTTACGAACAGCAGCGTATACATAACCATCATTGATTGCAAGATCACCAGCTAATACCAATTCATAGCCTTCTGGTGCTGTAAGTTTGCTGGTATTTACAGATGTAGCATCTTTATCAACAGTGAACTCTACTTCTGCAATCTGTTTTTCTTCTTCTTCAGAATAGTAGTTGATTTTTACAGTTTTAGTAGTAGCTACTTTGCGAACAGCAGCGTATACATAACCATCATTGATTGCAAGATCGCCAGATAATACCAATTCATAGCCTTCTGGCGCTGTAAGAGAACTTGCGTTTACAGATGTGGCATCTGCAGGAACTTGCATCGGTTCTTCTTTAACCTGTGCATTTGCCTCTTCATCATAGAAATTAATATATATAGTTTTTTGAGCTGCTACATTAGCACTATCAACATCAGCAGAATCAAAAGCTTCTGGTGAGGCATCAGTTCCATCAGAGAATACGCTGACGTCAGAAGCTGCTACAGGTACAACGCTGGTTCCTGCTACGCAGGCAGCGAGCATTAAAGTCATAATTTTTTTTCTACGTTCTTTTAATCCCATATTCTTTTTCTCCTTCATTATCTGGAAAACATATTTCTTTTGCATTGCAAGAATGGGGCATAATCATGAATTATGCCCCGTCTTGCCTGTTGGAATCTTATATAAAATTACCCAAATGGATTATTTTACAGTGATCTTTTTAAGATTGGACCATGGGCTGAATACTTTCCTGCCGTTTTCGGAAGTTCTGTTGAATGCATGCATTCCTACTGTCCAGCTTCCTTTTGGTACATTCTTAAATGTAGCTGTTACTGTACCTTCTTTGAGGTTCAGGATCTTGTGATCGCCATAGTGGTATGGACGAGTCTCGCCGTTTTCTTTCTTGGAGGATGTTCCAAGTACTACGTCGTATCCTGTTGCATTAGCAGCTGCTTTATATGTTACTTTTACAGTTGTTCCGCTTACATTTACGCTTGTGATGATCGGAGCATCCGGTGTGATTGCAGATACAACGAATGGATATGCATTTGACCAGTCGCTGAATACTTTCTTACCGTTTTCATCACGTTTCCAAGCATGGCAGTATGCATAATATGTTTCCTGCTGTACATACTTAAATGTAGTAGATGTACTAACCTGATTCTTGTTTACAGAAGTATAATTTTTATTTGTGATGCAGTCACGATCTGTAGAGATTACATAATCGTAACCAGCAGCACCTTCAGAATCACCGGAAAGGATGACTGTTGCTTGGTTTCCAGTAACATTTACTTTAGTGATCATCGGAGCATCCGGTTTTTCATCTTCTGCTTTTCCGTCTGCAACTACTGTCTTGGATCCTGTGTAGTTTTTGGATGTGCTGTTTGCTTTTACTGTATATGTTCCGTCAGTGTTCTTTTCAGAAGTATATTCTGTAGCCGGAACTGGGAGATATCCATTTAATACAGTTGTAACGCCATCTTTTACAGTTACAGTACAATCGTTGATGTTCTTCTTATCAACGCCCCATGTTAAGTTTGCTCTGGAATAAGCTGTACTGTCAACATCGTCTGTATCGAATGTTGCAACACCAGACTCTGTGTATCCGTTGATACCTTTGATTTCTACGCCGTAGATGTCTCCAACTGTTACATCGATAGGAGTTACAGTATTGCCATCTTTGTCGATTAATCTAAGTGTATAATCTTTGCCTTCAACTAATGTGCTTCCGCCAATCTGAATCAGTACTTCAGGTTTAACCGGAAGACCAGCTGCGTATGTAGCATTTTTAACACTTACATTCTTAGCAACAAATTCAACAGATTTGATTGTAAACGGGATATAAGCAACAACACCATTGATAATTGTTCCGTCAGAAGTAACAATTGTCTTGGTTCCTGCAAATCCTGTTCCTTCTTTAGCTACTGCATAGATATAACCAATGTTTTCTTTTCCTGCAGTTACTTTCTTACCTGTGATATTATCAGCGTATTTAATCTCGAAATCACTTTCTTTTGCAGTTGTCTTTACGCCATCATCAGTAACTTTTCTGATATTGCTTAATAATGCTTTTGCAAAAGTATGCTCATTTCCATCAAATGTGAATGCAGTCTGGCTGTTATGAACTACGCCGTTTACATTTCCATCAGCATCTTTATCTACATCTGCTGTATAAGCGTCTGTTACGTCAAATCCTTTGCTGTCATAAACGTTAAGAGTAGCTTCTACTTTTTCTTTTACGATATTGAAGCTTGCTGTGATGTTAGAACCTGTGAAGTTCTTGTTTCCATCTAATGGTTTCAGAACAACTGTTCCGACTCCGGCTTCAACGTTTTCGCCATAAGAAACGATTTCAAACTGGTTGGATACATCGTTTCCGTTTAATGTTGCTGTAAATTTACGAGGTCTTACCTGTTTTCCAGTGTAATCCTGATCAGCGATGGATACTTTTACATCTGCTGTGTTTGCAGCTGTGATTGTAAATGTTCCAGTTGCTTTTCCTGAATAGAAGTAGTTGTATCCCTGTACAGTGATTGTTCCAGTACCAACATTTACAGCATTGCTGATGCTTACTTCCTCATATTCAGCATCTTTATCGTTAACTTCACCCTTCTTGTAAAGAGCAATAGCACCGTCAAGCACTGCATAAGTAGGCTGGATCTTTCCACCTGTGTAAGTATAAGTAGAAGGTGTTGCAACAACCATAGCGTCTGTTAATTTCTTAGGTACGATTTCTGTCTTACCGCTTGCTGTAACAGTTCTTGTTTTGCCGTTTGTTGTTTTTAAAATATAGTTTGTGTTTGTAACAGTAACTTCTGTAATGATGTTGTTAAACAAGCCATTAGCGATATCTTTGTTTTCATATTCATATTTAACTGTGAAATCGCTGTCTGTGAGAGTTTTTTCTACTTTTTTGCCTGTTTCGTCTTTTGCTACAACTGTTACAGGAAGTTTATATTCGCCTGCTTCTGTAAGTGCTTTATTAATAGAAACATCATCCGGTACAGTTACATAATCAGCTTCAACTACCAGTGGTTTGATTAAGAACGGAATAGATACTGTCTGATCTTTGTATGTTCCGCTTGTAATCTTGATGTTAACGTAAGCGTTTGCTACTGGATTGTAATTTCCGTCATATACAGTTGTTGCATTTACGTTGTTTGTATATCCTGTGATTTCGTATCCGTCTGTTCCAAGATCTTCTGTCTTAGGAACACCAGTAGCGTTATAATACTGAATAACTAAATCGCCTAAATCGCTCTTGGAAGGTTTGATCTCATCGCCTGTATAAGGTGTTGTATACTGTGTTTTTGCAGATACAGCATTTAATGCAGCTGCAGTAGCAACAACAGTAAATGTCTGCTCACCTGTGCAGTTTCCACCGTCTTTTGCACGTACTGTAACAGTATATGTACTTCCGTTTTTAAATTCTGTAGCGTCTGTACCATCAGCGTTCTTTACGATGAGTGTATATTCTTTGTTGGAGTTTTTAATTGCAGAAAGGTCTGAGCCTTCTACACCTGTAAATGCCAGATAATTAGCTAAATCTTTTACAGCAATGCTTGTTGGAATCTGTCCGCTTAAAGTTTTCACTGAAATTTTTGTTCCTGCTGTAGAGAGATCACGTTTTGCAACGTTAACAGTTTCATTTGTTGTATAATACTCATCTGCATCAGTGAAGTTCTTTAATTTTGTTTTGTCAACATATACAACAACGGGGTAATCACCTACTTTTGTATATTCAACCTGAGCAGTTGTAACTGCAGCAGATAAATCAGCACCGCTTAATTTTCCATCAGCGCCTTTATTACTGGAAGCAGATTCTTTTAATGTAATGTTATCTTTGGAAATCTTAATAGCCTTACCTGTATACTGATAGGACTGTCCTTTTGTTGCTGTTGCAAGGATATCTCCTTTTGCATATGCTTTTGCTGTAACCTTACCGATTACAAGTTCAGCACTGCCTGTGTAAGCAGAGTCTTCTTTTGCTGTTACAGTAAGTTTGAATTCTTCTTTATTATTAGTTGCATTAGTTACAGATGTTTCATAAGCATCAGCAGCTACATTTGCTTTTTCAGAATCCAGAACAGTAAGTGCAACGCCGTCAGCTTCAGTAATAGTCTGAGCAAAACCGTTGTATGCTTTTGTTGTGGTTGCAGGTGTAGCAGTCACAGAATTTAAAGATCTCTTTTCTACAGCTACAGAAATACCTGTGTTAATGTCATAAAGAGTCTGCTGATTGCTGTCTACATCGTAAACATAAAGGGTTAATGTTTTTCCAGCCATGTCAGCTGTTGTATTTAAACTCATATCAGCTGCATCGTCTACTTTTCCGTTAGAAGATGCATATGCAATACCTTTTTCGTCAACCCAACGATACTGCCATCCACCTTCTACTTCTGATCCGTCAGTTTTAGTTACAGTACCACTGATAACAGATGCTCCTCCCCAAACAACTTTTTTGCTGTCTGCAGATAAGTTAAGAGTAATATCAGCTTCATTTACCATTACAGATGCTGGAGCTGCGTCTTCTGTATCGTCAACAACAGGAGCTTCTGCAGCGAACGCATCTGCTTCAGTAGCTACGGAAGCGTCAGTACCATCGCTGAACTCAGCAGCCCATACCGGCACATTAGAAGTAGCAAGCATTGCAACAACAAGTGACATACTTAATGTCTTTTTTGCCATGCCCTTCTTTGTGTTTTTAATCTTTGTCATGATTATAGTTCCCCTTTCCTTAATATAACTATTTCTTTTTGGGTAAAGATTCCTAGACATAATCTGTCTGTTATGGTTAATAATAGTGCTTTCACCACTTTTTGTCAAGGGTAATGCTCAAGAATTTTACGATTTTTTTAAATTTCATACACTTCAAAAGCATTTATTTTCCTTGATTTTTCATGCTAAAAATCTATAATTTGTTACAAATGTGGTGAGTTGTTCGTTCTAATCACAAGATGATGTATCAACCCCTGTATGGTCAAATGGCAGAGAACCCTCTATAATTCTCTGCCATTTTCTCATTTTATAACTGTTGTTCTTTTTTTATTCTTTCAACCTGCTCAATCGGCATCTGTGTATCTGCAGCGATTTCTTCCAATGTACTTTTGCCTCTTTTTAGCATACAGATTACTATTTTTTCTTTCGTCTCTGTTTTTATTTCTTCTTTCACTTCTTCTTTCACATCTTGCCTTATTTCATTTATCAGCTTATCTGTTTTCAGCTCTAATACTTCTCCGCCCATGGCTCGGTCAACTCCCTTCTTTGTTTTTTCTGAATCTGAGAAAATGTAGTCTGCAATTTTTATGATTACTTCCACAAGGTAACGATGCAGTGCTTCTTTTCCGTTTTCAAGCAGACTTTCTTCCAGTCTTCTGGATATTGTCACATATTCATCCAGCAATTTCTGAAGTTTTTCTGGATCTTTCTCTATATCTTCTCTGCTTTTTTCATATCTTATGACATAAAATGGCAGGAGAAAGAGCAGTTTCTGCATCTCCGGTACTCTGTTTTGTATTTTCTATTGTAACAGATGCCTTCTCATTTTTCCAGTCAAATCTATGTTTTCAAGAACTTTTTGTTCCTTTATATTATATGTCTGTACGCAAAATTTTCCCGCACAAATGAATTAATGTATTATGTCACTACTGTAGCAAAAAGCCCCTGCAATACAGTCCTGATAACTGTACTGCCAGGGGCTTTATTTTTATTCAGAAGCAATTACTTCTATAAATATAGCGTATTATTTCTTTCTGACAATAACCTTATCCAGATGCCAGATATCATCTACATATTCCTGGATAGTTCTGTCGGATGTGAACTTGCCG
>ENA-OURV01002511-OURV01002511.1-human-gut-metagenome-genome-assembly--contig:-NODE-2511-length-12671-cov-6.108909_pt1 | contig 12671 bp, 12 predicted proteins | sample MGYA00242141_ERZ509072 | MGnify/ENA primary metagenome ERZ509072 (study PRJEB26280, sample SAMEA2338763) | human gut metagenome | biome: human gut; feature: human-associated habitat; material: faeces... | reverse complement strand
ATTTCTTAGTAACATACTACTGTAGTAAAAATATAATAAAGGAGAGAAATTAGAATTAACTAGTTTCTTTTTTCTTTATCCCCTTAAGCCTAGGTCTTAAGAGGTAATTTAGAGCCTAAGGTCTCTAAATTAAATAATATTATTGTATGACAAGTATTTACTTAGTAAGTGTAAACTTTTCTTTATAAACTATGAAAATAAATACATAAATGATATAATTAAGTTGAAAATATGAAATTAAGCATGATATATGGAGGAATAATTATGAGTACTACAATATATTTAATAAGACATTCAAAGCCCTTAAAAGTTAATAATAACTTAAATAATGATAACCTACAAATTCAAAATGAGAAGTCATCTCTTTCAATAGAGGGAGAACAAATAGCAAAAGAAAAACTAAATAATAAAGAGTTTAATAATATTGATGTTTTATATTCATCAAATTATGTTAGAACTATACAAACTGCCAAGTATCTAGCAGAGAATAATAACATAGAAATAAATATAATGAGTAATTTAGGTGAAAGAAAATTTGGAATTGACTCTTGGAATCAATTACCAGAAAACTTTGAGAGAAAACAAATTTTAGATGAAAATTATAAAATAGGAACTGGTGAAAATCAAAAAGAAGTTAGAAATAGAATGTATTTTGCTATTATAAAAATATTAAATGAAAATAAAAATAAAAGAATAACTATAGTCAGCCATGCAACTGCAATTTCATTTCTTATTAAAAAATGGTGTGATGTTGGAATAATAAATAATAAGTTAAGATATAGTTTCAAAAATAACATTTTACTAGAGGGACATATAGAATATTGTGCTGGTTTTAAATTAGAATTTGCTGAAGATAATCATTTAATAAATATAGAATTTTTAAAATAAAGGGGGACTATAATTATGAATTATGATTTATTGTGGAGTATTGAAGAATATCAAGCACTTCTTGATTATAAATGGAACTCATTTAAGTATATAAATATGTTTTTAAACGAAAACATAACAAATCGTGAAAGAAACTTCAAACCCAATGCAAAAAAAGCATATCCCCAATCATCAGAAGATTTTAAAAAGGCAATAGCGACAATAATCGTTCTATATAAAGCAATACAAAAAAATTATATACTAAATGACAGTATACCATATCAACAGTCATTGTTTCGTGGAGTAAGAAAAAATAGTAATCATTCATACTTTACTTCAACAAGTGAAAATATAGAAGTTGCACTCAGTTTTATAAATGGAATAAATAATGGCGATACAAGTAATGATGTATTAATAGAAATTGAACCATCACAAGTACCTTGGATAGACTTAGAAGGATTTATTCCTGCATCAAAAGGCGGTGATTTAGAAGAAAAAGAAATATTATTTTTACCTTGTGAATATCAAACTAAGCAAGAAACTACCCTTACAAATTATTTAGAAATGACAGATTTAAAAGAAAAATTATCTAAAACAGCTCAAGTAAAAATAAGTAAATTAAATAACTTAATTTGTAGAAAAGTAAAATTGATAAAGCCCAACTATAAAGCTACATCGTATATGTCATTAGCTGCATTAGCGGTAAAATTTGAGCAATATAGAGAAAACCTAATCAAACTTACTGAAGCTTCAAAAAATGGACAAAATACAACTCAAATAGAAAAAGAAATAATTGAATTCAAAAAATACTGCTCAGGATTTCTTAAGTCAAAGTTTAACGAAATAGATATAGAACTTCAGAAGAGTCTTCAAAATACACAACAAGAACATATAATTATTGATAAGGCAAGTACTATAAGAGAAGTACACATTGGAAACACAGGGAGAATGTTTTCTATACAAACATTTGATGGTATAGAAAAATATTATTTTAAACCAGCAGAATCAAAAGATAAAGAATCAAAACCATATCGTGCATACATACAAGAAGCAGCATATAATATTCAAAGAATAATTAATCCCACAAAAGCAGTAAAATGTAATGTCTGCAATATCAATGGAACATTTGGAGCCATCCAAGAAAAAATTGAAATTGATAAAGAAAAAACACAAGAAATGTATAAAATGTTTTCTAGGTATGGTAGTGAAATACCAACAAACTTAGTAAATCAAATATTAGAGGAATATTTAGTAGATTATTGTTTATGCAATTATGATGCACATATACATAATTTTATAATTGATAAAAATGGTAGTCTAAGAGGAATAGATAAAGAACAATCATTTAAATATATAGATAAAGACATAAATGATGATATGTTATTTAGTCATAATTATAATGAAGAATATGGAGAAAGTGAAACTATTTATACAACAATTTTTAAAAAAATAGTAAATGGTGAAATATCAACTGAAGTTCTAGAAACTTTAAACTACCATGCAGCACGACTAGCTCAAGTTCCAGATGATCAATATCGTCAAATATTTAAAAATTATGCATATAGTAAAACAAAATATCAGCAAGAAGCTGAAATGTTATTAGATAGAATAGTAAAAAGGAAAAAAACAATAATGAAAAGAATTGATATATTAAAAGAAGAAATATCAAAAGAAAGACAAAAACAAATAAATAAAACAAATTACATAGAGCAAACAAAAAACCATAAAGTACATAAGTAATAGGAGGCATATAATGACAAAAACAATTGAAGACATAACAAACTTTATTTTTATAGGAAAATCAATAGAAGAACTTTCTCATTATGATTTACTAATCATAAATGCTGATTGGGCTGAAGAACAATTAGCCAAAGATATGAAATTAATGTTAGATAAAAATATAATAAATAAAAATACTACATTTATAATATGTGAAGGCCATGGTAATAATGAAAAAAGAAGTGCTAGTATATTAATAGATTATTTAAAAAAAGAAGGATTAACAAATAAAATAATTATTAGTGATAAATATATTAGTAATCCAGAAATACTAAGAAATATTGATAAACTAGTAGATATTACAAAATATAATAGAATACTTAGAATAGCTAAAGACTTTGTAGCTAGAAGATGGTATATGAATGCTAAAAAATATAATTTTCCTATAGAAAAATGTGATTTTTATGGGGTAGTAGATAACAGAAATATTAGTAAAAATGATTGGTATAAAAGTGAAGCCGGTATTAATCAAGTAATGAAAGAATTTATAGATTGTGATGAAGATAAAGCACTATTTGTATATATAGAAAATATCATAGCAGGCAATAAAGCAATCACTCAGACACCAGAGGGAAGCATTATTTTTACAGGTAGCAAACTAAAAATAAGTAATCCCTTCTTAGCAATAGAAACTTTTGAAATAAGGTATAATGAAAAGAAGATTGACTGTGCCTATAAATATGAAGACTATATTAAAGACAAAGATATACAAGCTACCGTTAAAGGTTTAGGTATGAATCCAGATTCATTTTGGCTTCTTATTTTATTCTGTTATGACTATGCTTGTGATGTTTGTTTTACAGGGCTTACCTATGTGGATAGTCCAAAGAAGAAAATAGAAAACTTTATAAGTAAGGCAAAAGAATTTATAGAAAAAGAAAGTGACAATTTAAAATTCAAAAAAGAAACAAGTCTTACTTTAAGAATGAAAGGGAAATCTTGTACTCTTAATGATGAAAAAGCTTTATTACTTATCTTAAGTTGGATAGAAAAAGGAGTATTTGAAATATCAAACGATAGTACACTAAATACATTTGGAGGTAATAATGCAGATGAAATTTTTACCACAAATATAGAGTCTGATTCTGTTTTAATATGGTACTTTGCTCAACTCATTTTATACTTCTTTGAACTAAATCCTCAATTTAAAGGTAGAGCAGCTAAAGGTAGTGGAATCTCTCTAAATAAAAATATTCTCATTTCTAACTTAATATATCATACTCATTTATCTCTAAACAAGAATTTCCTCAATGATGACGAATATTTAAAAGGTTATCTAAAACAATATAAAGACAAAGAAATAAAGGCACATAGCAGCATTTATTGGTAATTATCCTATTAATCAATTACTTATCAATTCCATTTTTCTATACTTCAATAAAGAGGAGTAGAAAAGTGGAATTTTTTTATTCTATTTAGTATCCCTCAAATAGCTCCATCTTTGCAATGTCAAAAAGAAAGATACACAGTTAAGACAAAGAAAGGGGAATAAAAAACTATCAAAAATTTATTCTCTTTAGTACAGACTGGAATCAAGTACTTTTGCGTCATAATCAGAAAGCCAAGTGCGCATAGGCTGGATGATTGCAGAATTGATTTATAAAACAATAAATAAAAATTTTAAATTATGGAAACAAATGTTTTTACTACTAATGAAAAAATTACAATGAGCGTTAACACTGAAAAATTGGCAAAGGATTTACAAAAACAAGAAAAGACATTAAAATCTCTACAAAAGACAAATGCTAATGAAACGGTAATTGATGCACAGAAGCAAGTTATCAAAGACTTACAGGAGAAATACGATGATTCTGTTGCAGCAGAAGAACTTGCCAAAGAGTGCATAGGTGATTCACCTATCACTTTTCAAGTAGTAAATGAAGAAACAGGTAAAAGAGAAGAAGTGAAGAAGAAGATAGCTTTTGTTAAAAACAACCGTCCAATAAACAATGTGAAAGTGGATAAGTTCATATCCATCATAGCTAAGGACAAATACGAAAAGGCTTATCCTATCATCGTAACAGAAGCCAAACAACTGATTGAATCTAAAAGAGTGATTTTTGCAGCCCATTTGCAGCCCAATTTACCATTTTCAAAAATGGGCTGCAAAATTTAAATCATTTTCCCTTTACCTCATTATCCCAGAATCAGGAAACCGGAAAAAATTAATATCAGGATTAAAAGACAAAATACTCCAACGCTTTCCGGATGCCCTCTTCCTCCACACTGGCGGTCACATAATCTGCTACGGCTTTCAGTGACTCATTCGCATTGCCCATAGCCACACCGATTCCAGCTTCCCGGACGATGGGGATGTCGTTGCCTCCGTCGCCAAAGGCCATCGTTTCTTCCTTCTTCAGTCCTAGGAAATCCATGACAGCTCTCAGTCCCTTACTTTTATCTGTCCCTTGGACCGTAATATCGGCAAAATCAGGATACCAGCGACTGGAGGTGCAATGAGGAAGCAGAGGCATGATTTGGCGTTCCTCTTCTTCCGAAATGACCGGTGTCAACTGGAGAATGGGATGTGCCCACAAAGTATCAAGCGAACGGCTTTCCTTCATACCCTGCACGTTCAGCATCTGCCGGAAAATGTAGTCCACCTTCTCATTGCTGTTGTACATGATCAGGTCTTTCTCCCCGACCACCATGCAGGCGAAGTTCATCTCATCAGCCTTCTGGATAAGGGTACGCACATCTTCTTCCGGAATCGGACTACAGGAAATCACCCGGTCACCCACAAAGCAATACGCGCCATTCACCGTGATGTATCCGTCTATCAGTTCCCTGATTTCTTGAAGATTATTGATAAGGGAAAACGGACGTCCGGTAGAAATGAACACTTTGATACCCTGTTCCTTCGCCTGACGGATAGCTTGCACCGTAGAATCAGATATCCGGTGGGTCTGAAAACTGACCAAAGTACCGTCGATGTCAAAAAACAATGCTTTAATCATACTTTATATTTTTCAATTTTCCTTTTTATCTTGCCGACTATTCGCCTTGGAAGCCGCAGGGAGAGGAGCCACGGTATATCCTAACTTTTGGATGGCTTCTTTCAGCTTTTCGGGTGAAGTTTTTCCGTCACTATACTCTATCGTCACCGTCTTTTTAGGAAGATTGACATCCAAACCGGTCACTCCCTTTTCAAAAGAGAGGGTATTTTCAATGCGTTTCTGACATTTTTCACATTTCATGGATACCAGGAAAGTCACTTCCGATTTTTCTTTTTTGTGCTCTGTCACGCTTTTAGCCGATGCGGAGAAAGAAAAGGCCCACATCATCAGCATAAGAAATGTCATCAGTTTTGTTTTCATTGTCTCGTATTTTTAAATTACACATGCTGTCATAACTTAGGAATCTGGTAACGGATTCCTGCATAAAGTTTGTATCCCATTGTAGGACCCCAGACCATTGTCGCATCGAAATCCGGACTGTAGGGATTGGCTGCGGACACAATGGGGGACTGCTGTTTATAATTGGTCAGGTTCTCCCCTCCTACATAAATCTGCCACCGGCGGAAACGACGGGTAATCTGCGCACTCAGTTGGGCAAACGAGGGAAAAGAGGCATTCCACAACGGATGCACCACATCGGCCAAAGGCATACGTCCTCCCCCGTTGAACTGGACCGTGGCATCAAACTGCCATTTTTTCAAAGGAGTTTCATAAGAAGCAGTCACCAGTGCCTTGTAGCGGCTTGACAACGGTTTGCGCATCGTCTGTCCATCGTACGTACACTTCACATCCATCCAACGGTAAGCTCCCAACAGGGTGAATCCCCGAAACAACGGATAGCTGGCTTCTATCTGAAACACACTGGAAGTAGAACGCCCCGTCAGGTTGTAAAAATAAACGCCATGCGCATCCTGGTCCAAATCAACCACCACCTGATTCTGAAAATCCGTATAAAACCATTCCGCATTGAGAGTCAGTTCCTCGTCGCTCACGGGAATATGGAAAGAAGCAGTCACTCCATAATTCCATGCTTCCTCCTGTTTTAAATCTTCTGCAAGATGAAATGTGCGGCTGCTCGCCAGCAAATAGCTGTTTTCCGGAAGCACGAAAGTAGTGCGATATCCCTTTCCGGCAGAGGCACGCAGGCTCAACCACGGAGCCACCTCATACTTCGCATGAACACGAGGGGTCACAAAGAAATGATGCAAGGAACTATAGTCGGCACGCAATCCGGCCATCAGCGTAAACTTCTGGAGAGGAGTCCACGTATATTCCGCATACGCTCCTCCTACCTTCTCCGACACCCGATGCCACTGCGGACAGTAACGCTCCACCACATTACCATTCTGCACATACTGATCCCAGTTATAATTCAGTCCGGCGGCCAGTTTATGATGCGCGCCAAACTCACTTTCATAGAGGAAAGAGGCATAGACATTCGATTCATACACATTGTACACCTTATCGGCATAATGGGTACGCTGGTCATGATACGACCCCGACACGATGAGGGCCACACTTTCATTCCGTTCCTGATTCAGGATAAATCCATTTTTCGTGAACCCTTCCACCCGATTGGCATCGTTGTAGATGGTATAAGGAGACATCCCGTCCACAGCGTGTAAAGTATGCTCCGTCTGCCCACTGGTTCTGCGGTCGGTCAGAATCTTAATGCCCGACTGGGAAACGAAACGGGAGGTCTGATAATGCCAGCGGTTCATGGCACTGAACGACTGCATTTGAGGCATATCCAAGAAAGTATCCTTGTTCTTGTCGTGCGCCTGCTCCTCATTGTAGTAGTTCACGAACAAAGCAGTAGACAAACGGTCGTTCAACTCCACGGCACCCACCACATTTCCCTCATAACGTCCGGTGCTGCTGCCAAACAGATTCACCAGCAAGGGGTCTGCCACCTTCGGCTTCTTGTATTCCACATCAATCTGCCCGGTCACCGACTCGTATCCGTTCTTTACGGAAGCAGCCCCTTTGGAAATCTGTATGCTTTGCATCCACGGCCCCGGAATATAGTCAAGTCCGTACGTGGAAGCCACCCCGCGCAAATTAGGGAAATTTTCGGTCAGCATCTGTACGTAGGTACCGGCCAGTCCGAGCAACTGTATCTGCTTGGCCCCCGTCACCGCATCGCTGTAAGCGACATCCACCGAAGGATTGGTTTCAAAACTTTCCGAAAGATTGCAACACGCTGCACGTGTCAGAGCCTGTGAAGTGACACTCTCTGTATTCAACACACTTTTCCGATTCTTGATGGCTCCAAGCCCTCCGGCCGTCACCACCACTTCTTTCAATTCCGTGCTGGGAGACATCACCAGAATCTGAATGTCGTCCGGGCGTTCCATCTCGTATGTCAACGTCATAAAGCCTACGTAATCGGCTTTCAGCAGTTTGGTATCGTCCGGTACTGCCAGCTCAAAATATCCGTTTTCATCCGTCACAGAAGTATGTTTACTCTCGTCATACACATAAGCTCCGGGCAAAGGAACTCCCTCTTTATCCATCACATATCCTTTGACGGTTCTTTCAGGAAGTGCCATTGCCACACTCACACATCCTATCCACACTCCTATCAACCATACAATTTTCTTTAGCATATCACTGTTCATTCTTTAAATTAGCAGGACAAAAGTAAGCTACATACACAAACCGGACGTTACATAATTATGGATATGATTTATATCTCGTCCAATGGCCTCAACGTATGCCCTTTCATCCGTTTGAACTGGGTGGGAGACAAACCGGTCACCGACTTGAACTGCCCGCTCAGATGGGCCACGCTGGAATAATGCAACTTATCGGCAATTTCACCGACACTCAATTCATCATAGAAAAGCAATTCCTTGACCCGTTCTATTTTCTGCTGGATATAATATTTTTCAATGCTGATTCCTTGCATTTCAGTAAACAATTTACTGAGGAAACTGTACTCCCGATGACACTTCTGCTGCAAATAATCAGAAAGATTCACCTTTTCCTGCTCTTCCGCATGATGTACCAGTTCGATGACTCCCACCCGGATCTGTTCGACAATACGCATGCGTTTGTCGTCAATCACTTCAAAGCCATAATGTTCCAGACGAGCCTGTATGTTATGAAACTGGTCAGGAAGCAAAGGCTGGGCCAACGTCACAACACCCAATTCTACTTTCAAGGGAGAAATACCGTTTTCCTGAAACACTTCCGTCACCGTATAGATGCAACGTCGGCAAACCATATTTTTAATGTAAACGTGAATCTTTTCCATGACACAACCTCCTGTTAAGTGAGCGGCAAAGATAAGCATAAAACTTTACAACCATGTTGTCATCTTCTTTTTCGGTCATTTAACCTGCATTTCATGAGGGTTATGCAAAAGGAACAGTATCTTTGTTGAAAAGAAGCATAGACCATGAAATCGAAAGACTTATTAGGAATATTTCCAGACAAGACTGCAGAACAGATTTCGCTGCTGAAATACTCCAAAACTTCCTGCGGAGTAGACTTTCTGCTGAATACTGCCGACAGCACAGAAAAACGCGGATGGTTTAACATTGATACCCGCTACAAAACCGACTTTTTTGAATTCTATTTTTTCCGGAAAGCGGTCGGATACTTATTGCTGGGAGGAAAAAAGATAGAATTGCACGATCAGATGGTACTCATCATCTCTCCTTACCAGCAACAGGAATGGCATGTGGAAATGGACCAGCTGACCTATCGGTTCCTCGTCTTTCAGGAAGAGTTCATCAACCAGTTTCTGTCGGACAAATATTTCATGTACAGGCTTCAATACTGTTTCCAGAATGATTTGCCCACCTGTTTTTCCATGGAAGAAGAGCAGATGGGGTCCTTCGTGGCCTTACTCCGGCAAATCCAGCAGGAACTTCGTAATCCTATTGCCGACAGCTACCACCTGATTGTGGCCTACTTGTATCAGTTCCTGCTGTTGCTCAACCGCTTCTACACCCATCTGTTCCACCTGCCCTCGGCCTTGCCGTTAAACAACCATGCCTACCAGTACAAGCAACTGCTGGAAAAGAATATCTGCCAGAAGATACGGGTCAACGATTATGCGGAAATGATGGGAGTCAGCCGTGTTTCACTGAATAAGGCGGTGATGCGGGAATTTGGCGTATCGGCTGCCCATCTCCTCAAACAAAGGCTGCTGCAGGAAGTGAAAAACGACTTGCTGTTCACCAACCTTTCTGTAAAAGAAATTGCCTTCCGGCTGCATTTTTCGGAACCGAATCACCTGATGCGCTTCTTCAAACAGCAGACGGGACAAACCATTTCCGAATTCCTGAAAGAAACGAAGAGCTAAGAACTAATCTCGTCAATTATCAAAATGGTAGTCTTGAAACCTGTTCAGGTAGTCCCATCCTCCTCCGGATAGACTACTTTTGCCACCGGATAAACAAGAACTATATGGTAGCAAAAGAAACAATTGAATTGTTAAGAAAGAAAATCAACGAAGCAGATGCCATCGTCGTGGGAGGAGCTTCCGGCATGTCGGCAGCTTCCGGATTCGTATTCTATTATCAGTGTGACGAGGTATTCCGACAAATAGCCGGTTCATTGGAAGACAAATATGGATTTCATAACGTCTTCGATGCGTTCTACCACCAAGGACATACCCGGGGAGAGCATTGGGCCATGATACTCAGAGAAACTCAGTACTTGTACGAGTGCCCGACCGGAGAAACGTATTCCGACCTGGCAGAACTGCTTCAAGGCAAAGACTACTACATTGCCACCACCAACCAGGATGCACAGTTCTATCGCACCTTCCCTTCCGATAAAATCACTTGCATACAAGGAGATTCCCGCTACTGGCAATGCAGCCGTCCTTGCCATGACCACATTTACTACAACCAGGAGAAAGTGGCCGAACTTTGTGGAAAAATTGAACACGATGCGTTGCCGGAAGACCTGATTCCACGCTGCCCGCACTGTGGAGCGGAAATGGAACCGTGGGTGCGTGGATACCACTTTCTGCAGGGAGCACACTACCAGCAAGAGATGGAGCGTTACCTGAATTTTCTGCAACAACATTCAAACGCCAAGACCTTGTTTCTGGAACTTGGAGTCGGCATGATGACCCCGATGTTCATCAAGGAACCGTTCATGAACATGGTGTACCAATGGCCGAACGCTTTCTACGTCACCATCAATCCGCAGCATGCCATCGTACCCAAGGAAATTGCCCGCAAAAGTCTTGCCATCCATGCAGACATCGCACAGACGTTAAAACAACTTCTTGGGAAACCGATATCAGATACAATCGCGTCCAGTTCAAAAAAAATATTCAACCCTTCCAGAGTCTATTGACATGAACAAACTTATCCTAAAAGCCTGCCAGGCCCTCACACAAGCCGATGCCGTACTCATCGGAGCCAGCAACGGACTTTCCATTGCGGAAGGATACCACCTCTTTGCCTGCAACGACATGTATCAGCATCAGTTCGGGGACTTTTGCAACAGTACGGCATAAGAAATGTCATTGAAGGATGTTTCTTTCCCGACCCTCAAATCCGCCGAGAGTTTCTTCAGCGGCTGATACACCATTGGGTAGAAACCTATCAACCGTCCCAAGTGATGAAAGACCTCCTTGCACTCATTCAGCACAAGGATTATTTCATTCTCACCACCAATGCAGACACTCACCTCGAACTATCCGGAATGGACCCCAACCGGATTTTTGAAATGGAAGGCACCTTTGTACAAGCTCTTCAGGGAACTCCCATCGCAGACAAAAGTCGTCAGGTGCAATCCTTCCTCTCTCGTTACCACGGGAAACGGCTGGTCATACTGGAACTGGGCATCGGCCGGCACAACCGCCTCATCAAGCAACCGCTCATGCAACTGGCGGCCAGTGAACCGAATGCAACCTACATCACCCTGAACCTTGCTCAGGAACTCTATGTTCCTCCCATCCTGACTACCCGCTCCATCGCATTGGAAGGAGACATTGCTACAACGCTCAGGGAAATGAACCACATGCTGTCAAATCAAACTAAATAACTTATACCATGGGAACTTATCGCAAAAAACTACAGGGAACCACCCAATATACCTCTTTCATTCCCGCTCCTCTTTCCACCGTCCACGTGGAAGAGGAATTGCTCGCCCCTTTCGTCACTGAGGCTCAGGAAGCCATCGACCTTTTAAATCAAGCTATCGGTAAACTGGAAGAGGAAGAGATACAAAGAGTTCTCCGAAAAGAAGCTGAAGCTTCGTGGATGCTCTCTGCCGGGAAATACTTTTTCCCTTTTGGCATTCCATCCTTCTCTTCCCACTGGAATGAGGAGGAACAGAAAGAAATCCGGCATCTGACAGAAGCCTCTCTCTATGCTTTAAACAATCTGGAAACACTGCCTCTCTGCGGACGTCTGCTCAAGAATGCCCATTACCTGATGTGCCAAAGTGCCTTGTATGAAAAGAAATATCCGGGAGAATTCCGTAACTCACCCGTATGGATAGGACCGGAAGGATGCAACCTGAAAAACGCCCTTTTCGTGCCCCCCACCGAAGAAGACATGACGGAAGCCTTTTCCGAACTTGAGAAATTCATTCACGAAGAATCGAATCTGCACCTTCTCATACGAGCGTCCCTCATTCATTACCAATTTGAGGCCATCCATCCTTTCATCGATGCCAACGGACGGACAGGCCGGTTGCTCAACCTTCTCTTTCTGTTCGACCACAAAGCCATCCAAAAACCGGCCCTCATATTTTCTTATACCTTGGGGAAATACGGCACCCGATACTACACCGAGTTACAGAAAGTACACGAAAGCGGTACGTATGAATCTTGGGTGATATTCTTCCTCCAAACCTTGAAAGAGGCTGCCCAGCAGACCGTCCGTTTTCTGTCCACTCCTCCTCCCTCGTTCGCTTGAGGGAGGGAAAGAAGTACCGAAGATTATCTACGGTAATACTGTGCCATTGAAAACGCACGGTGAAGGGCCAGACGGGTGCAAGCCAAGGAACAGAGCGAACCCACAAAGAACAGAATGCCAGTAGAAACCATGATGTTACCCAAACCTACCAGCGGAGAAACGATGCCACCGAAAG
>ENA-OURV01002508-OURV01002508.1-human-gut-metagenome-genome-assembly--contig:-NODE-2508-length-12677-cov-2.585803_pt1 | contig 12677 bp, 9 predicted proteins | sample MGYA00242141_ERZ509072 | MGnify/ENA primary metagenome ERZ509072 (study PRJEB26280, sample SAMEA2338763) | human gut metagenome | biome: human gut; feature: human-associated habitat; material: faeces... | reverse complement strand
TCCAGATACTGGTTTTTTGTATAATTTGCAATCTTAAATCCCTTTGCGCGCGCATACTGCGCAAGCATCTCCTTACCTTTAAGAATATTATCTTCTTTTAATTCCTTCTTGAACCACTGGTTAATCTTGTTCTTTGCCTGAGTACTCTTAACCAGTTTCAGCCAGTCGCGGCTTGGTCCCTGAGAATTCTGGGAAGTAATGATCTCAATACGGTCACCGTTTTTGATCTCATATTCAATAGGAACCAGCTTACCGTTAACTCTGGCACCTACCATCTTATTTCCGACTGCACTGTGAACACTGTATGCAAAATCCACCGGTGTAGAACCACTTGGAAGTGTTTTAACATCTCCCTGTGGAGTAAAACAGTAAACACTGTCCGCAAAAAGATCCAGGTCATTCTTCAGAAGACTCATGAATTCTTTGTTATCAGACATGTCTCTCTGCCATTCCAGAATCTGACGCAGCCAGTTCAGTTTCTCTTCCTCACTCTTACCTACAGGAGCTTTTCCGTCAGACGACTCCTTATATTTCCAGTGTGCAGCGATACCATATTCTGCAGTTCTGTGCATTTCATAAGTACGAATCTGGATTTCAAAGGGCTGTCCGTTAGGTCCGATCAATGTGGTATGCAATGACTGATACATATTGGGTTTCGGCATGGCAATATAATCTTTAAACCGTCCCGGAATCGGCTTATACATCTCATGGATCACACCAAGGGCAGCATAACAATCCTTCACTGTATCTACAAGAATACGGACAGCAAATAAATCATAAATCTGATCAATAGTCTTATCCTGATTTACCATCTTCTTGTAGATGCTGAAAAAGTGTTTTACACGTCCGTCCACCTGCGCCTTAATATTGGCATCATCCATATGCTTCTTAACTTCTTTTACGATCGCACCTACAAACTGTTCTCTCTCGCTTTTACGCAGGGCAACCTTATGCACCAGGTCATAATATACATCCGGCTTAAGGTATTTCAGCGACAGGTCATCCAGCTCTACCTTTATCTTGGAAATACCCAGACGCATGGCAATAGGAGCATAAATATCCATGGTCTCTCTGGCCTTTTCCTGCTGCTTTTCAGGACGCATATACTGTAAGGTACGCATATTATGAAGACGGTCTGCAAGCTTGATCAGAATAACTCTGATATCCTTAGCCATGGCAAGAAACATCTTTCTGAGGTTCTCTGCCTGAACTTCTACTTTATCCGCAGAATAAGATAACTGTCCCAGCTTGGTAACACCATCCACAAGAAGTGCAACCTCTGAACCAAATTCCTTCTCCACTTCCTCATAGGTCATCCAGGTATCTTCAACTGCATCATGAAGAAGACCTGCAACTATCGTTTCTTTGTCAAGTTCCAGATCTGCCAGAATGATGGCAACACACAAAGGATGAATGATATATGGCTCTCCGGACTTTCTCTTCTGTCCTTCATGAGCTTCACTTGCAACCTTATATGCCTTCTCTATCATGGAAATATCTGTTGATGGATGATACTTCAGAACACTGTTTATCAGTTCTTTATAAAGCACCTCCGGACTTGTAAAATCATGCATGGTCTTTACTGCCGCATCTGCTCTCTTTACAGATTCCAGCTTCTCTTTTTCAACCTGCATTTCATCTTTTTTTGCTTCTGTACTTTTTGTTATCTCTGTCATATGCTCCCACCTGCCTGTCCTGCACAATCAGCTGTGCCTATTTACCATCATAACAAATTACGGACGCTACATCATACCCATTCAGTCTTTCGCGTCCCTTTAAACCTGCAAGTTCCATGAGAAATACAACCTTGACAACCTCACCGCCAAGCTGTTCCACCAGCTTGATCGCTGCTTCGATCGTACCGCCTGTTGCGATCAGATCATCAACGATAACCACTTTCTGACCTGGTTTTATGGAATCTTTATGCATTTCAATCTCTGCACTGCCATATTCCAGATCATAGCTTACAGATACTGTTTCGCGGGGAAGTTTGCCTTTTTTACGAATCGGTACAAATGGTTTATGAAGATTATATGCGATCGGTACACCAAAGATAAAGCCTCTGGACTCTGTTCCTGCAATCACGTCCACATCTATATCCTTAAGGCAGTCCTGCATGGAGTCGATGGCCAACTGCAGGCCATCCGCATCCTGCAGAACACTTGTAATATCTCTGAAAATAATCCCCGGTTCAGGAAAATCCGGTATACTTAATACATAATCTTCAATTTTCTTCATTTTATTTCTCCTCCAGTGTGTGTTATATTGCTGTTCGCTCATAAATATTTTATAGTATATCACCTTTTTATTTCAGAATCAAGTTACTGTTAAGCCCTGACATTTGTATTTCCAGGCTTACCGGCGGTTACAAACCAAGCGGTAATATTAACAGTAATTCTGAATAATGATCTGAAGACTCTCTCGTCCCCTGAATCTGTTGATCTCCGGATAATAAGTAACAGAAATACTGTCTTTTTCCCTGATAAAGTTCACAAAATCCTCTGCTTCTCCGAAATAAATGCCTTCCACTGAAATCCCCTGCGGATCGAGAAGTTTTAATTTTACTACATTTTTATTTTTCCCGATAATACTGTGATCAAGCACTCTGAGATTTTTCTGCGCAAAGACCGGTTTTGTATTCCCTTTTCCAAAGGGCTCCAAAAGCGAAATCTGTTCTACCAGTTCTTTTGTAATATAAGACACAGGCATCGGCACGTCAATCACGATCTTAGGACGCAATTCTTCGTCCGTCAACGTACAGTTTACATTGAGACGTCTCCGGAATTCTTCTATATTTTTTTCTTCTATAGAAAGACCTGCTGCCATCGGATGACCTCCAAACTGTATCATCAGGTCTGCACATTTTACCAGTTCTTCATACATAGAGTAACTTTCTATTGATCTTCCGCTTCCTTTTGTACTTGTCTCACCGCCCGTCAATACAAAGGCAGGCCTGTGATATTTTTCCCTGATCCTGCCTGCTATAATACCGGCAAGACTTTCATGACAATCTGGAAGATAAACTACCAGTACTCTGTCATTTTTCAGCTCTGTAGTCTCTATGATCCGGATTGCCTCTTCTTTTCCTTTCTCAGTGAGCGCTTTTCGGCTCTGATTAAGAGCTGTAAGATCTCCGGCAAGCCTTGCTGCTTCTTCCTTTGTTTTTGCATTGAGAAGTGCAAGAGAACGGGCAGCTGTATCCAGTCTGCCACTGGCATTGATACATGGTCCCAGCACAAATCCGATATGATAAGCTGTGATTTTAGCATCTTCCAGAGAATTTGCTCGGATCAGTTCCTGCAATCCTTGATTTTTGGTATTTTTCAGACGGTACAGTCCTTCTTTTACCAGAATCCTGTTCTCTCCCTGAAGATCCATAACATCTCCTACTGTTGCAATAGCCGCCAGTTCATAATAATCTTCCAGCTCCTCTGCCGGAACACCAAATCTCTCGTAAAGTGCTGCAATATATTTAAAGGCCACCACTGCCCCACACAGGTTTTTATTCGGGTATGGACAATCATATTGTTTCGGATTCAAAATCGCATCTGCCGGCGGAAGCACCATCTGGCGTTCTCCCTTTTCCTCCCTGTAAGGAACCTCATGATGATCTGTAATAATCACTGTCATTCCCTTATCCTTTGCCATCTGGATTTCAGCAGCCGCAGCAATTCCATTATCACAGGTCACGATCGTATCGATCCGGTCCGTTTCCGCTCTTTCTATAAGATGCGCATGAATCCCATATCCGTCTGCAACTCTGTCCGGAATATAAGTATCCACATCTGCTCCGATCCTCGCAAGGCCTTTCATTAAAATGTATGTAGAGGTCACACCATCAATATCATAATCACCAATAATACGGACTTTTGCTTTCTGCGATATTTTTTTCTCCAGGATATCTACAGCTTTTTCCATATCCTTCATCAGCCAGGGAGAAGGAAGCTCTTGTACTGTTCCTGACAGATACTCTCTTATCTTATCTTCTCCGATCACATCTCTGTTCCTGATCAGTCTCGCAATCACCGGATCAATATGAAACTGTTGACCGATCTGGTTAAAATCTGCTCTTTTTGCTGCTATTACCCATTTCTCCATATATTTTCTCTCCTCATAAAAATATCCCGGAGTTCTACCCCGGGATATTTCTGTCTGCCTGTTTTTCAGACAATTATTGTTTTATTCAGCATCATCATTCTGCTGTTTTTTAGCTGCTTCTTCAGCAGCCAGACGTTCAGCTACTCTTTTTCTGTTTTTCTTCTTTGGCTGAGTCGGATCTTTCTGTGATACATCACGTGCTTTCTTCGGCTTTGAAGCGGACTTTGCAGATGCGGAAGCTGCAGCAATTGCCGGCTGTCCTTTTCCTGCAAATTTCTTTTTCATCACATACCACAACGCACCTGTAATACATACAGAAGAATATGCACCGACAAGAACACCAACCATCAGAGGTGCTGCAAATTCACGGATAGAAGAAACACCCATGATATAAAGAACAGCTACCATAACAAAAGTTGTAAAAGAGGTATAAATACTTCTTGTAAGAGTCTGAGTGATACTTGTGTTTACAATTTCTGCCAGTTTTTCTCTGGAACCACTGTGAAGGTTCTCACGTATACGGTCAAAAATAACGATTGTAGCATTGATAGAATAACCTACGATCGTAAGCATGCAGGCAATAAATGTATTACCGACAGATACTCTGGCAATAGCATAGAATGCAAGTACAACCAGAACATCATGCAGAAGCGCCAATACCGCACTGCTTGCAAAACGGATGTCTTTAAATCTGAACCAGATATAAAGAAGCATACAGATTGTAGCTACTATAACGGCTACGATCGCATCACGACGCATTTCACTACTTACTGTAGAAGAAATACTTTCTGTGGAAATCGTGCTGTCATCTACACCAAATTTCTCAACCAGTGCACTCTGCAGAGCTTCACGTTCGCTCTGATTCAGAGAACGTGTCTTGATCACAACCTGATTTGTTCCGACTACCTTTGTAGGCTGAACATTTTTATCTCCTGTCACCTCTTCTACAACAGGAGTTACTTCAGAATCAATGGTCTTAATATCCATATCTTCATTAAATGTAACAGTTGTAGAAGTACCGCCGGAAAACTCCAGACTGTAATTCATGGCTTTGTCACCGATCACATTGCTGTGGATCAGCATTCCCACAGGTCCGCAGAGGATCAGGATAATGGAAATAGCAAAAAATACTTTCTTCTTTCCAAGGAAATCAACTGCCTTACGTTCTTTTGCAGATCCGTAGAATTTCGGATCACGTACACCAACTGCATAAAGTGCATTTACAATCAGTCTGGATACAACCAGTGCTGTAAACATGGAGATCACGATACCAAGGGCAAGTGTATAAGCAAATCCCTTAACAGTACCTGAACCAAGCCACATCAGCACAAAGGCTGCGATCAGTGTTGTAATATTTCCATCAAAGATTGCAGAGAAAGCTTTGCTGAAACCGGACTTAATAGAATTCCTTACTGAAACTCCTGCACCAATTTCCTCTCTGATTCGGGCATAAATAATAACATTGGCATCCACCGCCATACCGATACCAAGGATAATACCCGCAATACCCGGAAGAGTAAGAGTAATATCAAAGGCATTCAACGTGATCAGCATTAATGATGTATAAAGAATCAGTGCGATACCTGCAACTACACCAGGTACGCGGTATGCAATGATCATAAAGATAATAACGATGATCAGACCGATCGCACCTGCAAGAACACTTGTAGAGATTGCTTCTTCACCAAGCTGTGCAGCTACAACACTGGAACGAAGTTCTTCCAGTTCCAGTCCCAGAGAACCGATACGGATATAAGAAGCAAGGTTCTGTGCTTCTTCCAGGTCAGACATTCCGCTAATCTGTGCTTTTCCGCCGGAAATCTCTTCATTTACATTCGGAGCACTGATAATGTCATTGTCATAGACGATAGCGATCTGCTTGCCTACATTATTCTTTGTAGCTTCTGCAAATTTTGTTTTACCACTGTTTTCTCCATCAGAAGTAAGAGTAAGACTTACCACATATTCCTTTGCACTTGTGTTCTGATTCTGGATCGCACCACCCTGGGCATCTGCTACATCAGAACCTTCCAGAACAACACTTCCGGATTCCTTGATCTCATCCATAGTTCTGGAGAGAACATATCCATCCTGTCCTGTAGTAAAGTTCTGATTTCCGTCAGCATCTTCTTTTGTGATGAAATACAGGGAACCTGGTTTACCCAGATCATTCAGAATAGTATCTGCATCTGTAACACCAGGAATTTCAACTGTAATACGGTCTGATCCTTCCTGGTATACCTGAGCCTCAGTACTGTACTGCTCTACACGCTTCTGAAGCTTGTAGATCGTATCTGACATCTCTTCGCTTGTCGGATTGCTCTCCTTAGCCTGGTAGGTAATGCTGACACCACCGGCAAGATCAAGACCCGTGTTGATATGTTTTGCTGCACCGGTTCCGGTAGGACCGATACCTACGGCTGCAGTAAAGCAAAAGAACACAGTCAGGATCAGTGTCAGAAGCAGCACTACGATTCCTTTACTTTTCTTCATAGTTCTTTTCCCTTCTTGATTTTTTGTCCGCGGTCATGTTCATCCGCCTGCCAGCCATTTTCTGTTATGATAACAGCCGACGGCGGTATCAGTCAGACAGATTACTGCCCACTAATCACATGCCAGTGCGGCTTTTATCATGATGGCGCACTCCACACGTTTTCTCTGGAGTTCGCATCCGATTTCATAATTGCCTTTGATATCTCCCTGGAAATGGAATGCATTTGCCGCACATCCGCCACTACAGTAGAAACGTGCGAAGCAGTCTTTGCAGTCTTTCTTTGTGTAAACGTTGCATCCGCCGAATTCCTTCTGGATTTCCGGCTTTGTGATGCCTTCGTCTACATTTCCCATGAGATACTGTTCTTCACCAACAAACTGGTGACATGGGTAAAAATCACCCCAGGGTGTTACAGCCAGGTACTCTGTTCCTGAACCGCAGCCTGACAGTCTCTTGTATACACAAGGGCCACCTGTAAGGTCGATCATAAAATGGAAGAAGTTAAATCCTTTTCCCTCTTTCTCTCTTTTAATCATTTCTTTTGCAAGAGTATCATACTCTTCCATGATCTGGGGGATATCCTCCTCGCGGATCGCATATTCCTCCGTATCAGCCGCAACTACAGGCTCTACAGAAATCTGTTTGAATCCAAGATCTGCCAGATGAAGCACATCCTTGGAGAAATCAAGATTATGGTGAGTAAAAGTACCTCTTACATAATACTTGTCCTGATTTCTGGATTCTGCAAACTTCTGGAACTTCGGCATGATCAGGTCATAGCTTCCTGCACCTTTTCTGAATGGACGCATGTAATCATGTACTTCCTTACGTCCGTCCACACTCAGTACAACGTTGCCCATCTCTTTATTGCAGAATTCCATTACTTCATCATTCAGAAGAACTCCGTTTGTTGTTAAAGTGAAACGGAATTTCTTATTGTGAAGCTTTTCCTGCTCTCTGCCATATTTTACCAGATCTTTTACAACCTGCCAGTTCATCAGCGGCTCGCCGCCAAAGAAATCTACTTCCAGGTTTTTTCTGGAACCGGAGTTCGCGATCAGGAAATCAAGAGCTTTTTTGCCGACTTCATAGGACATAAGAGCTCTTCTGCCATGATATTCGCCTTCTTCGGCAAAACAATAACGGCAGGCCAGATTGCAGTCATGAGCAATGTGCAGGCACAATGCTTTTACAACGGTCTGCCGGTTATTTGAAAATTCTTCAATTACATTCTCATAAACATCTTTTGTAAAAAGCATTCCATCTTCTTTCAGCTTATTACATTCTCTTACAGATGTCTCAATATCTTCTCTGTTATATTTGTTTTCCAGTTTCTCTGCAATAGCTTCTGTGCCAAGGCCCTCTTCCAGATATGGAAGAACCTCATATGTAACCTCATCTACCAGATGGATGCATCCACTGTTGATATCCAGTACAATATTAAAGCCATTGCTTTTATAACGGTGAATCAGACTCATTTTACTAAAATCCTTTCTAAGCGTAAGATAAGCAGCGGAATAAAAGTTCCGCTGCTTATCTCATTTCTCCATAGCTGATCTTATTTCTGCTCGCAGCTCTGGTTTCCTACTGTACAGGAAGTCTTACATGCGGACTGGCAGGAAGTCTGGCACTCGCCACATCCACCTTTTTTTACAGTGTTCTGTAAATTCTTTGTATTCAGGGTTTTGATATGTTCCATAACTCTATCCTCCTTATGTAATTATATTCTTGGCATAGTATATCATATATCTTCTCATTTTAAAAGCTTTTTTTTACGACAGCATTCCACCCAGTGTTCCACCGCCTGTGCACATAAAAAATGTTGTAACTGCATGAGCTGCACTCATATCCCAGCCGCCTTTTGCCATAACAGAGACAGTCAACAGTAATACATAGTAAGCCAGACCTGTGATAACACCCCACAGATATTTGTCTTTACGCACAATTTTGCCGGCCATAAAGCCTCCCATGAAACATGCAAGTACATAAATTATAATAATCCCCGCATCTACAGCTGTTTCTCCCAGATCAAAAGCAAACAGTACCAGGGCCAAAAGCAGTAATGCCACTCCTGTTAATGCATATGCAAATAATAGTGATTTCAAAATTGCTCTGACTTTCATTGCTTCCCCTCCTGTTAAACTATATGGGGGAGGAATCAGTGTTATTCTTTTATTTCTTTCTCTTTTTTATAAATACAGCCACACCGGCGATCACTGCAGCTGCCACAAACAGTATCACAAACGGCATAATTGATGTTGTATCTCCGGTATTTACTGTATTGTTATTTTTCACAGCTTTATTTTCCGTTGAATTATCATTCTGATCAGAAGAAGAACCATTATTGCTGTCAGAACTGTCATTCATAGATACTGTATTGTTCTTTCCGGAATCAGAACTCTGACTGTCGGAGGAAGCCGGTGCAGGAGTTACCGCATCTGTGTCGTCCGTATCATTCCCCGCATCAGGTCCTACTAATTGTCTGCTTCCTGCAATTCCAAATGGACTGAAAGAATGTGTGCTGAATACCATAATACCATTCTCTACACTCGGAATAATCGTCTCAGTTGCCCCGTTGTCCAGGAGATGTTCGATAGTATACTGATATCCGGATTTTACCGGCACAGTGACACTGATATAATCTCCATTAGGGATCTCATATTCTGTATTATTCTTAAGATCCCAGAGTTCAAATTCATATGACTGGAAAATCATTGCATCTGATTCATTGGTAAACTGATAGCTGTCACCGCTTGAAACTCTGAACTGTACATACCATGGAAGATTAACTCCACTTACTGTAATACCGTCGCAGGTATGATTAAGTGCAGCCCTCTCTTCTTTTTCTTCATCAGAAAGAGAATCCTCTGCATCTGTAGGACGGTCATCCTTATCGTCCGGCAGAACAGGATTATCAAAGATATTATCATCTGCGCCATCTTCATCATCTTTCTTCGTATCTTCTTTATCCTGTGTCATATCATCTGCAGGTTCCAGCTTACCGGTAGTTTCTGTATCTTTATCCGTCTTATCTGCATTGCTGTTATTATCTTTGTTGTTTTTATTATCTGTTTTATCTTCTTCAATCTTATTCTCTTCATTGTCTGTATCAGTTTTATTATCCTGATCTGATTTACTTTCCTTATCTTCTTTATTGTCTGTATCAGCGTTTTCATCTGCGACAGGTTTTTCTGACGAAGTTTCAGGCGTTTCTGTTGGATCTGTTTTACCTGAGCCTTCTGTCTTATCAACATTATCACCATCCGTAATACTGTTCACTATTACATTGATGTAACCGACAACCGCGCCGCTCTCCGGATCCCATCCATCCACATGGCTTAAATCCTGCCCTTCGGCCGGTATAAGAAGTACCTCACAGCTCTGTACACGTTGTACAGGAACGAAACTTCCATCTGCCCATTCAAAAGTTCCATATTCCGTTGCCGGAAGTTCTACATCCGCAAGTTCTACAGGCTTATCAAGCGTGATGTTGTCCGGAATCAGAGAAGACACAGTATTCTCCTGTGACTCAGCCGCACTGACCTGTCTTGTTACACCCGGTATATTATTTCCTGCAATCAAAGCCGCTGTTAAAGCCGCTGCCGCAAAAATACCCGTTCCTTTTAATTTATTTTTTCTTATTCTTATATTATTGGACATATCGCACCTCTATATTTATATTCGATTCTTATGTTTCCTGATAATCATTTTTTTACTTTCAGCCAAATATCAGTTCTCTTTTTACGTAATACAATAATATTACATATCCGTATATTATCAAACTTTTATCATTTTGTAAATATTCTGTAATGTTTTTTTTCATTTTAATCGAGTGAATTATAACACAAATCTTACTTTTTCGACAGTCCTCTTTTAAATTTTTTTATACTATCTTTGAACCAAAAGCTTTTTCTTGATTTTTTATATGAAATCATGTATATTTTGCTTAAATGTTTTATGATATGATTCAATCAATAAAGATAATCAAAAGGAGTGAATAAATCTTGGATTCAAGTATTGCCTTTCAGACGGTGGCGATTCTGATACTGATCGCACTTTCTTCATTTTTTTCTTCTGCGGAAACCGCTATGACAACCGTAAATAAGATTCGGATACAGTCTCTTGCCGAGCAGGGCAACAAACGTGCTGTTATTCTGGAAAAAATAATTTCCGATTCCCCAAAGATGCTCAGTACCGTATTAATCGGAAACAACATTGTAAATATGTCTGTTTCTTCTCTCATGACTACACTCACCATAAAGATTCTGGGAAACGCATATGTAGGAATCACAACCGGCATCCTGACTCTGCTGATTCTCATTTTCGGTGAGATAACCCCCAAAAACCTGGCAACAATTCATGCTGAAAAATTGTCCCTGGCCTATTCAAGAATAATATACGGGCTTATGATTCTCCTTACTCCCGTTGTTTTCATTGTAAATAAAATAACAGAAGGTGTACTGGTCATTCTGCATGTTAACCCGGACGAAAAGGCAAATGCCATGACTGAACATGAACTGCGTACTCTCGTCAATGTAGGTGAAAAAGACGGCGTCATTGAAAACGAAGAAAAACAGATGATCTACAATGTGTTTGATTTTGGCGATTCAACTGCAAAAGATGTCATGATTCCCAGAATCGACATGACCTTTATAGATATCAATTTTTCCTATGATGAACTTATGGCGGTCTTCAGTGAAGATATGCATACCCGTTTTCCGGTTTATGAGGACAACACTGATAACGTAATCGGTATTATCAATATGAAAGATCTTCTTGTTTATCCAAAGGACAAACCTTTTTCAATCCGCAACATCCTGCGTGAGCCTTATTTTACCTATGAATACAAAGCTACAGCAGACCTGATGATCGAAATGCGTAAAGCATCCGTCAATCTGGCAATCGTTCTGGACGAATACGGTGCCACAGCCGGTCTGGTCACATTGGAAGACCTGTTGGAAGAGATCGTAGGTGAGATTCGCGACGAATACGATGAGGATGAAGTCGAAGATATTAAAGAAATCCAGCCTGAAAGAGAATATGTTGTTCAGGGTTCTGCCAAGCTGGATGATATCAACGAAGCCCTCCATATTAATCTGGAGTCTGAAGATTATGATTCTATTGGCGGATATATTATTGAACAGCTTGACTGCCTTCCCAAAGAGGGTCAGTCTGTCACACTTGAAAGTGGCATCCGCCTGGTTGTTGACCGTCTGGACAAAAACAGAATCGAACTTGTCCACATCTGGCTTCCCGAGAAGAAAACTGAAACAGAAGAACAGCCGTAACTGTCATCTCTCCAGCATCAGTGAAAATTGTTTCACGATTCTGGAGAGTTCTCCTGTAACCGCATCAATTCCTTCTTCGTTCTTTCTCCAGTTTTCTCTGGTAATTCCATCTGCATTCACAGGCACCACATAAAATTCTGTTTTCGGATACAAGAGCTGATAATACATCAGACATCTTCTTGCATGGTAAGATTTGCAGCACAAAATCGCTCTTTCTATTTCCAGTTCTGCATGATCTGTCACCTGTCTGGAATAAATTGCGTTCTCATAAGTAAAGGTTGCCTGGTCTTCTTTCAGGATTTTCTGATCCGGAACTCCGTTTTTTATAAGAACATCCCTGAGAAATTCCCATTCTGTTCCATATTCCTTATTATATACATTGCTTTTTTCAAGAACGCCTGAAAACTTTCCATTTACTACGCTGTATTTTCCACTGGGCAGAATCCAGTCCGCCATCCCTTTCTTAAACAATTCTGCTGCTTTTTCCGCCATCTGCGGATAACCATTTCCAGGGACAAAAATAATATCAGATTTTTCCGGCTTGTTTTCTGCAAAAATAAACTCTTCTGAACTTTTTAAAAATTTTTCATATACGTCATTCATCATTACTAACTCCTCGTTATCTGTTTTTTCTACAGCACCTCTCAAATAATGCGTTTGTAACAGTCCAACAAAATTTCACGCTCTGATGAACCGAAACAATATGCATTATTTACGAAGATTTCTATGGAATTTCTATAGATAGATACAGTGTACCATATTTTTTCTATTAACGTACAACCAAGTTAATTCTTAAA
>ENA-OURV01002493-OURV01002493.1-human-gut-metagenome-genome-assembly--contig:-NODE-2493-length-12727-cov-3.023911_pt1 | contig 12727 bp, 12 predicted proteins | sample MGYA00242141_ERZ509072 | MGnify/ENA primary metagenome ERZ509072 (study PRJEB26280, sample SAMEA2338763) | human gut metagenome | biome: human gut; feature: human-associated habitat; material: faeces... | reverse complement strand
TCAGTAAGTAAAAAGGTGGGAAACAGCGTTGTGCGCCACCATCTGGCGAGACTGATCCGGGAGAGTTATCGTCTGCATGAAGAGGAATTTCAGTGTGGAATGGATGTAGTTGTGATCGCAAGAGTTAATGCAAAAAACTGTACGTATTTCGAGATAGAGGGAGCACTTTTGCATCTGGGAAAACTACATCATATATTAAAGGAAACAGAAAAATGAAGACGGTATTGATAAAAGGTATCCGGTTTTATCAGAAGTACCTGTCTCCTCTGAAGAGGGTGCACTGCCCTTATACGCCGACCTGCTCGCAGTACGCATTAGAGGCTGTGAAGGAGTGGGGAGCGATACGCGGGCTGGCTCTTGCTGTGTGGAGAGTACTGCGCTGCAATCCGTTCGGTCGCGGCGGCATCGACCCTGTTCCGAAGAGGAGCTCCCGTAAATGACGGCGGGAAAGCCGATATCGGGTGCCGCAATGAAAGCTGAATAAGAGAGCTTTCGGAAAACGGGAATCCCCGTTATTCAAGAAGAAAGGCTCCCCGCCCGGGGAGAAACCGTTCAATGATAGAAATCCCTTTTATAACCGAGGCATTCGGTTATATCCTCAACCTGTGCTATAAGCTCGTTCCGAACTACGCAATAGCACTGCTGTTTTTCGCCCTGATCATAAAGATACTGCTCTTCCCTCTCGGGATCAAGCAGCAGAAGAACATGGTCAAGCAGGCATCCCTCCGTCCGAAGGAGCAGGCGATAAGAAACCGCTATGCCGGCAGAACCGATAAGGTCACCCAGCAGAAGATGCAGCAGGAGATAATGAACCTCTATCAGGAGGAAAAGTTCAACCCGATGGGCGGCTGCCTCCCGATGATAATCCAGCTGGTTATCGTCTTCTCCATCTATGCCGCTGCTGTCAACCCCCTCCGCTACGTCTGCCATATCCCGGCGGATAATATAAATAATATCTCCGTGAAGATTGTCGAGCTTTACCATAACGGCGAGCTTGATATCGAGGACGCGGTTTCCGAGTCCACCGCCAACAGTATCAAAAAGCAGGCTGAAAGCATCGGCGAGGACGGAAGCACAACAAACGTCAAAAGCCCCTTCGTCAATAAGCACAGCATCGAGATAGTCAATATCCTGAAGAAAAACGGCGTCGAAAAGTTCCGCGGCGACGGAATGCTCGGCGAATCCTTCAGGGATAAGGACCTGCCAGACTTCACGATCTTCGGCGGCTCGTTCGACCTTTCAAGGACCCCGTCGATCCAGCATTTCGACTGGCTGATGATGATCCCGCTTCTCACCTTCCTCTTCACGTTCGCAAGCATGAAGCTGACGAAGAAATTCACCTACCAGCCCGCCGAGACCGCCGGCGACGCGGCGATATCCATGAAGCTGATGGACTATACCATGCCGCTTATCAGTACCGTGTTCACCTTCTCGGTACCGGCTGTCGTTGCGGTCTACTGGATATACCAGAACATTTTCTCAACGCTCCAGCAGTTTGTCCTCAAGCTCATGTTCCCCTACCCCACCTTCACCGAGGAGGAGTATAAGGCGGCGGAGCGCGAGATGAACAAGGGCATAAAGCAGCCGAAAAGCATAAAGAAGAGCGGCGGCAGGTCGGCTCACAGGATCGACCTTGACGACGGCGCTCCCGCTGACAGCGGTGAAAATACCGCTCCCGCAAAGGGCAGGGCATCAGGTCTCGTTCCTCCCGCAGCACTCAAGGACGAGTCGGACAGAAAGCCCGACGATTCCGAATGACAATTCAAATCAAGGAAGGATTATTATGAAACAGGAAGTTACAGCGACCGGAAAAACCGTTGAAGCGGCAGTCGCGGCGGGCGCGGAACAGCTCGGCGTCCCGGCGGCTTCGGTCACATATGAAATAATCGAGGCTCCGAAAAAGGGCTTCCTCGGCTTCGGAGAGGCCCCCGCAAAGGTGAGGGTCACGTTCGTTCCCACTCCCGAGACCGTCGGACTTGCATTCGTGAAAACCGTGCTTTCCGACATGGGAATCGACGCTGCCGCAGAGCTTTCCGGACTTCCCGGAGGCAAACGCGAGTACTTCATTTCGATAGAGGGCGACGGAGCAAGCGTTCTTATCGGTCACCACGGCGAAACGCTTGACGCGCTCCAGTACCTCACCAATCTCGCCGCAAACCGCAGAGAGGACGACGAGAGCGGAAGCTACACCCGCATCACCGTCGATATCGGCAACTACCGCGCAAAGCGCGAGGAGACCCTCCGCAGACTTGCAAGAAGAACCGCCGAGAAGGTTCTGAAGTACAAAAGAAACATCACCCTTGAGCCGATGAGCGCCTATGAAAGACGCATAATCCACTCCGAGGTGCAGAATATCGCGGGCGTAACGACAAACTCCGTCGGCTCGGACAATAACCGCCGTGTTGTCGTCTCACTTGACGGACAGGGAAGACCCGCCCGCAAAAAGCCCGCGGAGCAGACTGCTCCCGCAGCCCCCAAGGCTCCCCGTCCGCTTCCGAAGAACAAGATCCAAAAGCGCGCAAGATTCGACGAAACCCTCCCCGAGTACCACGCAGGCGACTGCTACTCCGGGGACGCGGAGATCGACAAAGCCGAGGCTGAGTCGGATACCGACGAGATCTGAATATTCATATCATCCGGCAGAAGGTCAGAGCCTTCTGCCGGTTTTTTGTCCCCGCTGAGGTATAGCCTCTCTTTCACCCCCACGCACCCGAAGAGGCGCTTTCCCCCGTTTTCGCAAAGCCGACTGTCGCCTCAACCCCGGAAAGGTCGCTGCCGTACAGAAGCGCGTAACGTATGCTGTTCTTCCCGAAGCGCCGGTTTATCCCGTCCATCGTCCGGTCAAGTATTTCCGAGCGGTAAACCGACTGCGAATCGGTGAAGAACGACGTCTGCTGAGGAACGGTGTCGCGGCAGAGCTCCGTTGCTCCGACCGTCACCGACCGGAGAGGGAGAGAAAAGCTGTGCTTCCTCATGAACAGCTCAAATGCCGCCTTCGCTATGACCGAGTAGCTGTCGGTCGGCTCGGGGAGGCGCGTCTGATACTGAAAATGCGAAAGGGTGCGGTCCCTCACGTAAACCGCCACTCCGCACGCCTTTTGCCGGCAGAGGAGCAGCTTATGCCCGATATCCTCGCAGAGGGCGAACATGACAGCCCTCACGTCGTCCGGTGTATCCATGTCGCGCCGCGTCGTTGTCCCCCGGCTGACGCTTTTCGCCTCGATGACCGCGTCTCCGGGCAGAACCGGTGTCTCGTCGCGCCCCGCCGCCGCGGCTATCAGCCTCAGCCCGTTCACCCCGAGACGGTATTTTATCATCGGCGGGTAGGCATTCGCCAGCTGCCCAATCGTCACGATGCCGCAGGCGCGCAGTTTTTCCGCCGTCGCGCGCCCCACGCCGAACAAGTCAGACACCGGGAGTCCCCATATCATCTGCCGGAAGCTCTCCCGCGGGATGCAGGTCACAGCATCGGGCTTTTTCATGTCCGAGCCGAGCTTGGCAAAGACCTTGTTGAAAGAAACCCCGACCGATACCGTCACCCCCAGCTCTCTTTTTATCCTCTCTCTCAGCGTTTCGGCAATCGTCAGCCCGTCACCGAAAAGCCGCCGGCTCCCGGTCACGTCAAGCCAGCACTCGTCTATGCCGAGAGGCTCCACAAGGTCGGTGTAGCCGTCATATATCTTTCTCGCCGCGCGGGAGAATTTGATATATTCATCGTAATCCGCCTCGACGGTCACAAGGCGCGGGCATTTTCTCATCGCCTGAACCACCGGCTCTCCCGTCTCGATGCCGTATGGCTTTGCAAGCTGATTTTTCGCAAGAATTATACCGTGCCGCTCCTCAATGCTCCCGCATACCGCCATCGGGACGCGCGCAAGCTCCGGTCTCCGCGCGATTTCCACGCTTGCGAAAAAGCTGTTCATGTCGCAGTGAAGTATCGTTCTGTCCATAACGTATAAATGCCCTTCCCCCGTGTACCGGACCTGCTCCGGTTGTTGCGAACTTATGTTCTTTTATATTATATCACGAACTTTTGTTCGTGTCAAGGGGCAGAAAAAGCCCCGTCAAAAGGACGCACGGCAATAGATACTATATATTTTCGTTAATTCCCGTTAAAAATCTTGACAAATTTCATTCTTTGTGTTATCATCAATTGTACCGGAATATAATCCGAATGTGCAAAAACGCACGAAAAACTGAAAGGAAACGGCACGACATGAAGAACAAACGTATTCTGACCGTCATCGCGCTCTGCATGGCGGCGCTGACTCTTGCATTCGCCTTCTCCTCCTGCGCAAAGAAAAAAACTCCCACGCAGTTTGTATTTGACGCAGTAGAAGCGACCGCAAACGGAGCGGCGGCATCCGACCTCGAAAAGCTTTTTGACTCCGCAGCAAAGGGCGGCGAGCTTGAAGTGATTTTCAAGGGAAACGACACAACCGCGGCGCTCGTTGAGATCAGCGGACTCAGCCTCAAGACACAGTTCGGCGGAAACACCTCGCTTGCAACGGTTGCGCTTACAAAGGGCGACAAGAGCGCAGATCTCAAGCTCTGGCAGACAGCCGGCAAGATGGCTCTCTCCTCCTCCCTCACCGGCGACACGGTCTACAGCGTCGACCTCGAAAAGGGCAAGGACAGCTACCTTGCTTCGATATTCGGAAAGGCTGACAGCAACTTCTCTCTCATCGGCATTTTCGGCGAAAACGGCGAAATGTTCGATAATATCAAAAAGAACGCAGAGCTCGGCAAGACTCTTAAAGCCCTTGCCGAAAAGTACGAAAAGCTGATCATCAGGACAGTCGATGCAAACGCAAAGACCAGCCTTGAGAACGGCACCGCTACCATCGAGCTGAACAGCGAGAGCATCAAGAAGATCGCAAAAGAGCTTTACAGCGTGGCAAAGAACGACAAGGAGCTCCGCGACACTCTCAACACTCTCCTTTCCGCTCCCTCGATAGGCAAGCCCGGCACCTCCGCCGAAGAAGACCTTGACGACTGGGATTTCGACGACGATGACTCCGAGGGCGTAATATCCATCCCCGAAAAGAGCGACTGGGTCAAAAACTTCTTCGATTCCGAGGACACCCTCAACGAGGCTCTCAAGGCTCTTGACGAGGCTGACGTTACCGTTGTTCTGACCGTCACCGCCGACAAGAAGAATATCATCACAAAGGCAACGCTTGACGTCACCGTTGAGGTCAAGGAGACAAAGAAAAAGACCGTTGCGAAAGCAGTCCTCGACCTCACCGACGCGGCAAAGAAGACTCTTACCCTGACCAGTGAAGAGAGCGAAGGCGAAGGCGAGCCCAAAAAGGAAGAAATCGTTGTCACCTACAACATAAGCGAAAACAGCAAGGAAAAGTATTCGGCATCGCTTTCCGTAAAGAACGGAGATGTCACCGTTGATAACCTTCTCAAGATCGACTACAACAGAACCTCCGGCGAGTACACCGTTTCGGTTTCTGCATCAGGCCTCGGGCTCGGGATCGACAAGATTTCCGTATCCGGCGTTCTTAAGTATGACAGCAAGTCAATGACGCTCACCGTTACCTCGATCAATTTCGGTGCCCCGATAACCCTTGACCTCACCGTTAAGCTCACTGCGGGAACGACAGCTCCCGTGTTCCCCAAGACGACCACCGACCTGTTCTCGATCGACGAGGCAGGCGCCGAGGATCTTATGAATAAGATCATGACCGGACTTTCCGACCTCGGCCTTTTCGGCGGAAACGATTCCGACAGCGACTTCGATTTCTGAGCCTGACCGGAATATAACAGAATAAAGCCATCGCTCCCGCGCGCCGGACAGTATCCGGTTGCGGGAGCGGTTTTTTTGTAACACCGGGAAGGCGGCGGCATATGATAATATCAGGAAGGCAAAAAAGCCGCCCGCCGTCCGGTGAAGCGGCACCCTGCCGACCAAGAAAGAGAAAGGACGGAAACTTAAATGAGCTGCCTCTGCAATCTTTTCGACGACTGCAATGTATGGGTAATCCTGCTTATCCTCGTTATCCTTTACTGCTACTGCAACGGTAATTCCTGCGGCTGCAACGGCTGAGGAAATTTCATAAAATCACCCCTCCGCGGATGTTACGGCACCCGCGGAGGGGTGACTTTCATAATAAAGGGGCGTTAAAAACCGCATAAGCCGAGTTTTTAACACCCCAAATATTACTTTCAGTCCTTCTTTCTCCCTTCTTTCTTTTCAAGAAAGAAGGCGGGGTATGGGGCGGCGCCCCATATAAAAGTTATACTCAATTATATGCCGGCGGCTGATTTGTTTTCGAGACCGATACGATCGACGTGTCGTCGGAAACTATCTGCGGCAGACGGCTGCATCCGAGGCGGTCGGCTCCGGCTTTTATCATTATCAGTGCGGTCGCGCGGTCATTGATGCCGCCGGAAGCCTTAACTCCCATCCGGCTGCCGACGGTGCTGCGCATAAGCATGACGTCGCGCACCGTTGCACCTCCGGTGCCCATTCCGGTCGAGGTCTTTACGAAATCCGCGCCGGCTTCTTCCGACAGGCGGCAGGCACGGATCTTTTCCTCATCGCTCAGATAGCAGGTCTCGATTATCACCTTCACTGCGGCTCTGCCTTTTACCGCGTCAACAACTCCCTTGATATCCGACAGGACAAGCGCGTCATTTTTCTCCCTCAGCGCGCCGATATTTATGACCATATCGACCTCCTCCGCTCCGTCCTCTGCTGCAAGCCGCGCCTCGAATGCCTTTGTTTCCGGGCGGTTTGCCCCGAGAGGGAAGCCTATGACTGCGGCGGGTTTTATGCCGGTGCCCTCAAGATTCTTTTTTACCAGCGCAACGTGTATCGGATTGACGCAGACCGATGCCGCACCGTATTTTTTCGCCTCCCGGCAGAATCCGATAACCTTATCGGAGGTGGTGTACGCGCGCAGCACAGTGTGGTCGCAGTATTTTCCGTAATTTGCGTCATAACCCTTTTCGGAAAGTTCTTCATTCATGTTTTTTTGCCGTTGCCCCGTGTCGGAGGCATCCTTTCGTATTTTTAATTGTCGGTTCAGGCGATCACGCCGAATCCGTCTCTTGCGTAAAGTGCGGCACCTATGAATACCGCGTCATCAAGCGTCTCGCAGGGAACAATGTCATATCTGCCGGAGGATGACAGGAATTCAAGCCGCGAGGTGTGCTTCCGTATCAGCGGGAGCAGAAGATCGGCATCGTTTGCCGCTCCGCCTCCGATCGATATCCTTTCCGGCGACAGAAGAGCAAGGATATCAGCCACTGCATACGAATAGCTTTTTGCCCACCGGTCAAGCTCGGTGCAGGCGAAGCTGTCGCCTTCCCGCACGGCGTCGCAAAGCATCCTGAAGTCGGCGTCCTGTCTTTTGCCGTAAAGCACGGAGGATCCGGGAATATATCCGGGCTTTCTCAGCCGCTTTGCAACCGCAGTGCCGCTGCACACGTTTTCCATCCGCGCCGGCTTTCCGGTAACAAAGTCAGGCACGTATATCTGTCCGAAATATGCCCCTCCGACACCGGTTCCGTTATATGTCCTTCCGTTCACAAACAGAGAACCGCCGCACCCGGTGCCTATATTTGTGTAGGCGAAGATCTTTTTGCCTCTTCCGCTTCCGACATTCAGTTCGGCATATCCGCCGCAGACGGTATCGTTGACGACGGTACATGGAAGCGACAGCATTTCCGAAAACCGGTCGCGTATCGGGAAGTCCTTCCATCCCGGAACCTGTACCGAGCACACCGACGTGCCTTTTCCGCTGTCAAGCACTCCGCCGAAACCGATCCCGGCTCCGCTTATTTCATATCCGTCGGTCAGATGCGGTATTTCCGATTCCATCCAGTCAAGGATATCCTGCGCTCCGCGGACAAGTGCCGGCTTTCCCGACTGCTTTTTTATCACCGAACCGTCGTCCCCGACGATTCCGATCTGCTGTTTTGTCCCGCCGATCTCTATTCCGAGCCAGTATTTCATGACAGGTCACCGTTCCCATGCCTTCCCGGAAGCTCTTCCGCGACAGTGAACGACGCAAAACATTCCGAAGAGCCGCACTCTTTGTCTGAGATTATATCCGCCTCCCGCACCGGAACGGCGACATGGCTGAAATTCAGCCCCATTTTGCCGGAGTCCATCAGGAACAGGCTTTTTTCGCTGTTTGCCCTTACGATTCTGATTTTGGCAGCCTCTTCGGCATGAGGGGTGCTGATCCCGGTATCGGCGGAAAAGCCGTTTGAACTCATGAAGGCAATGCTGAAATGCCTCTGCCGCAGCTCCTCCTCTGTGACGCTTCCGACGACCGAACCGACACTGTTCCGTATTTCTCCCCCGACGGTTTCGCACCGGAACCCGAGGGATACCGCAAGAACCGCCGTGTATATCCCTGTCGTCACGACAGTGATATCTTTTGCCGTTAAAAACCGCAGCAGCGGATAGACGCTTGATGATGAGTCGAGGTATATCACATCCCCGTCGCGTACCATACGCGCCGCAGCGTAAGACATTCTTTTTTTGCTTCCGTGTTGATCATCAGCTTTGACTTTATCGGAAGGTCGTGCACCTCTTTTATGCCCGGGAGCTTCACACCGCCGCGGAGAAGTATCACTTTCCCCTCCGACGCCAGCGACTGCAGATCCCGCCTTATCGTTGACTGTGAAATGTCGGGAAAAGCGGCGAACACCTCAGAGAGCGAGGTATATCTGCTGCCTGACAGAAATCCCGTAAGGGCTTCTTTTCTTTCTTCGTTTATCATGGCTTCCCTGCTTTCGGAGCTTGTTTTTACCCCGGCCGTGCCGGGACAATGATATCATATCATATTTTTCAAATCATGTCAATATATTTTTCAAAATATTTCACAGAGATATCAGCTTTCACCGCGTAAAAAAACAAAAGGTGTCAAAAGCCCAAAAAAAGAGTCTTTTGACACCCAATATTTCTTTTCAGCCCTTCTTTCCCCTCTTTCTTCTCAAGAAAGAGGCGGGGTACGGGGCGGCGCCCCGTGAAAAATCACTCCACCGTAACGCTCTTTGCGAGGTTTCTCGGTTTGTCTACGTCGCAGCCGCGGTAGACGGCGGTGTAGTAGGCATAGGTCTGAACCGGAACTATCGCGACGATGGGCATGAGAAGTCCGTCGGTCTCGGGGAGCTCTATCGCATAGTCATAGAAATCCTGACCCTTTGCAAGCCCCTCGGTGCAGAGGAACACGACCTGACCGCCGCGCGCCTTGACCTCCTTGATGTTGCTTACAGTCTTTTCCACAAGCGAACGGTCGGTGGCTATCGCAAGACAGGGAACGCCCTCGGTGATGAGCGAGATCGTCCCGTGCTTCAGCTCGCCCGCCGCATAGGATTCGCAGTGCAGATATGAGACTTCCTTTATCTTCATCGCGCCCTCACAGCCGGCGGCATAGTCCTGACCGCGCCCGATTATGAAGAAGTCGTGCTTGCTCCGGTTGAGGGAGGCAAGGTGCTGATAGAGTGCTATCCTGTCGTCCGTCAGCGTCTTTGCAACAACGTCGGGGAGGGATTTCATCGCCTCTGCAAGGCTGTTTGCGCGCTCGTCGGAGATCGTCTTTCTGTCGATCGCCAGACGGAGAGCAAGCGTGTAAAGCACCGCGACCTGAGAGGTAAATGCCTTTGTCGTTGCAACTGCGATCTCGGGTCCCGCCCAGATGTAGATGGTGTTGTCGGCTTCGCGCGCTATCGACGAGCCGACGACGTTTACTATCGCATATACCGGCACGCCGCGGCTCTTTGCCAGACGGAGCGCCGCAAGCGAATCGGCAGTTTCGCCCGACTGGGAGATTACGACGACAACGTCGCCCTCGCCGAGTATCGGGTCGGCGTATCTGAATTCCGACGCGATGCAGACATCGACCGGAACGCGCGCCAGCTTTTCGATCGCATATTTTCCGAGAAGCCCGGCGTTCATTGCGCTTCCGCAGGCAACGATTACAAGCCGCTTTATCCCGGAGGTGTCGGGGATCTCTTCCTTCAGTATCCCCTCAAGCCCGCAGGCAAAATGCGGGAGAATAGCCCGCTTCAGCGTATCGGGCTGTTCGTGTATCTCCTTGAGCATGAAGTGGGCATAGCCGCCCTTTTCGGCTGCCTCGACGTCCCAGTCGGCGGTCATAAGCGTCTTTTCCGACGTTATGTCATTGCCGCCGAAATCAAAGATCCTGACGCCAGCGCCGGAAACCACCGCAAGCTCCTGCTGGTCGATCAGATAGTATTTCCTTGTATGCGCAAGTATCGCGGGAACATCTGACGCGATGAAATTACCGTCGCTTCCGACTCCGACGATGAGCGGACTGTCTTTTCTCACCGCAAACAGCCTGTCGGGAATGTCGGAGAACAGCACTCCGAGCGCATATGAGCCCTCAAGCCGACCGACAGCACGTACTATCGCGTCCATCGGGTCGCCGCTGTAATAGTAATCTATAAGGTGCGCTATGACCTCCGTGTCTGTCTCGGAGGTGAAAACGTTGCCCATCGCCTCAAGCGAGTGCTTCAGCGAAAGATAGTTTTCGATGATCCCGTTGTGGACAAGCGTTACCCTTCCGTGCGTATGGGGATGGGAGTTTATGTCGGAGGGCTCGCCGTGAGTTGCCCACCGGGTATGTCCGATTCCGACGTTTCCGACCGGAACCCCGTCGCGGCGGAGCTTTTCCTCAAGATTGGAGAGACGCCCCTTTGCCTTTTCCACGCAGATGTGACCGTTTTCAAAAACGGCGATCCCCGCAGAGTCGTAGCCGCGGTATTCGAGCTTTTCAAGCCCGTCAACAAGAATGCCGGCAGCCTGTCTGTCGCCGGCGTAGCCTACAATGCCACACATATTTTCTGTACCTCTTCATTTTGTTTGTGGGATCGGACGACGGAGGAAGTGAACAGCGAAAAACGGTCGTTCGCCGGAAAACAGATAATAACCCCATTCCGTAAACACCCATAATTTTCTTTTCAGCTCTTCTTTCCCCTCTTTCTTCTCAAGAAAGAGGCGGGGTTTGGGGCAGCGCCCCAAAAAATATAATCCTTACATCAATCCGATGATACGGCAGAACAGCGGCTTTGTTGCGCGGTTGCCCGCGTTTTTTGACCGTTGCCTTACGGCTTGCCGTATGCCGGGGGGTATCCGCCGAAATTTTCGATTACCCCCGCCTCGTCAACCGCTGAAGAGATTGCGGTCCCGGCGCTATGCCTTGCACGTGAGAGCCTCACGCAGACATTTTTTCGAGTGAAGGCGCGCATAATCTCCTTCCCTGTTTCGTGACCGGCGGGGAAGCCTCACATTTCAGACATCCCGGAGCGGCACAGCGCAGCCTCATTCCTATTATATCACAAAATTGCTTTTTTGTCTACCCCATGATTTCCCGACGGCGGTCATCCGGGTTGACACCGGCGCAAAATACGGGTATAATATAGTAATAAATACGGGAAAACGGGGTAAAAACGGTGGAAAACAAGGAACTTGCCGATATGCTTCTTTCGCGGCAGGGAGAGTATGTCTCCGGCGAGGAGATCGCCGCGGCATACGGAATAAGCCGCGCGGCGGTCGGGAAACGGATAGATAAGCTGAGAGAGAGCGGAATACCGGTTGCGGGACGCAGAAGCAGCGGATATATGATCCCCGGATGGGCGGATGTCCTCTCCGGCTCCCGGATATCCGGAATGACCGGCGGGAAATACGACGTCAGGGTGTTTTCCGTGCTTGAATCGACAAATACCGCGCTCCGGAGGGCGGCAAAGGACGGCGCTGCCGAGGGGCTTGTGTACATAGCCGACCGGCAGACACACGGCAGAGGCAGAATGGGGCGCAGCTTCAGCTCCCCTGCCGGTACGGGGCTTTATATGAGCGTCCTTCTGCGCCCGCATATCGCCGCGGAATCGGCACTGCTGATAACCACCGCCGCAGCCGCGGCAATGGCAGAGGCGATCGAGGACGTTTCCGGCAGAAGGGCCGGGATAAAGTGGGTGAACGATATACTTATCGGAGGCAGAAAGGTCTGCGGGATACTGACAGAGGCTGCGTTCTCCGTCGAGACCGGAAGCATCGACTATGCCGTCCTCGGTCTTGGCGTGAACATCCGCGAGCCGGAGGGCGGGTTCCCGGAGGAGCTGCGGAGCATCGCCGGTGCGGTCTGCGAAAAGCCCGGAAAGGATATGAGAAACCGCATCGCGGCGGAATTTCTGACGCGCTTCGGGGAATACTATTCCGACCTTGAGGGACGGCGGTTCTATTCCCCATACCTGTCCCGCCTTGTCATTATCGGAAAGAAGATAAACGTCATAAAGCCCTCCGGCACCGAAACCGCAAAAGCTGTCGGGCTTGACCGGGATTTCCGGCTTGAGGTGGAATATCCCGACGGACGCACGGAGCTTCTGTCGGGCGGAGAGGTCAGCACAAGGCAGACAGAATGAATATCGCGGTCACAGGGGGCAGCGGGACAAGGTGCCTGTTTCCCTTCCCTCTTTTGTTCACTTTCCGGGTCCCCTGTTCCGGACTTAATGACGCCACGCGCCCCCGGAGCAAACACCGTTCCGATCTGCACTGCGGAATTTACTCCGGGAATTTTCTTTTTCAAAAAAAATCCGAAAAAAATCAAAAAAGGTGTTGACAAACGCGCCCGGATATGATATAATATCACTCGTCGCAAGGGAAGCCACTCCCGCGGACGACCGTTCGGGAGCATAGCTCAGCTGGGAGAGCATCTGCCTTACAAGCAGAGGGTCATAGGTT
>ENA-OURV01002454-OURV01002454.1-human-gut-metagenome-genome-assembly--contig:-NODE-2454-length-12856-cov-2.534255_pt1 | contig 12856 bp, 10 predicted proteins | sample MGYA00242141_ERZ509072 | MGnify/ENA primary metagenome ERZ509072 (study PRJEB26280, sample SAMEA2338763) | human gut metagenome | biome: human gut; feature: human-associated habitat; material: faeces... | reverse complement strand
AAAATATTTCATTATTTTGTTCATCAAAATTCATTTTCCGAGATAAAACAAACAAATAATCTGATAATCTGTTGACAAAAGCTAGCACTTCAGGGGAAATTGTACAAGTTTCGGACAAAGCCAGAATGCGTCTTTCCGCTCTCCGGCAAACGGTACGACAAACATGGCAGATGGCCGCTCCACGACTTCCTCCAGGAATAATAAACGCACAAAGTTCCGGTAATTGTTCATCTAGTTTATCAATCTCCCGCTCGATACGTTCCACATCTTCCATTGAAATGATACTGGCGGCTCTCAGTTGTGTTTTTTCCTGATCGGTAGCCAAATGCGACCCGATAGCAAATAACTTATGTTGTATGCCCAAAATAAAGTTCCTGTCAGTCTCATTTTGCAAATAAGTATTCAGTAATCCCAAGTTGGAATTAAGCTCGTCCACTGTTCCATAAGCTTCCAAACGAATGTGGGTCTTCGGAACACGACTACCACCAACAAGACTCGTTGTTCCCTTGTCTCCGGTTTTTGTATATACAAGGCTCTTTTTCATAATCTTCCAATTTATTGATCTATATAAGTTAAACGTACAAAGGTTCTCAGAAGTTGACGATATAATGTTGTTTTATCTTTGTTTTATCAAAAAAGAGCAAGCCTATATCGTACAGGTCGAAGGTAATGCCTACCCGTTCGTCAGCCTGCAATCTTTTCCAGAATGCCCGCATTTCTTTAGAATAACAGATTCCATGCACGACAAACACACTTTTCAAGGTGGTCCGGCGTACACAAACCCGAAAGACTTCCTCCAGCAAACACGGATTCTGATAATCGTTCAGATATAGAAAATCTACTGGAACGTCTGTATCCAGAAACAGTTCCGACAAGTCAGAAGCAAAAAGATATTCCGCAGAAGGCTTCGCCGATTGAAGATAAAGTGAGGTCACCGAAGGACGACCTACCTCTACAATAGTAGCAGGTTGCACTTTATTCACCAGCCGGAACAAGAAACGATTTACCTTCTGTGTACCTTTATTACACCCACGCTCCTCTACGATTTTCTTCTGTTCTTTCTCCAAAGAATCATAAGCATAATAAGGCATCTTTTCATATATCACATCCGTTATCAGACTAAATGCAAATGGAGAATGTACACCATATCCGCAACGGTAACGGAAGCGGGAAAGCCAGATAAAGGGTCTTTTAAGACAAAGTAGAAGATTCATAAAATCAACATTTGTTTTTATTCTTCTTGCAAAGATATGTTTTTTTATTTCATAGAAGCAATCCAGAAAAGAAATGTTATAAGTATCCTGCGATTGAGAATGTCGGATTTCAATAAAAAAGGGCCGATCCCTTTCGGAACCGACCCGCATTACACATCTATTTCAAGCAACTACTGTAACCTGAATACTACAGGAACGGTATATTTTACTCGAACTTTCTTACCATTCTGTACTCCGGGCCTCCATTTTGGCATAGAACTTATCACACGGATAGCTTCTTTATCCAAATATGCATCTACCCCTCGTACCACTTCGGGATTTGAAATTGATCCATCTTTGTCAACAACAAATTGGACAATCACTCTTCCCGCTGAACCCATTTCCTGAGAAATAGTCGGATACTTGATATTTGTACCCAAATATTTCATCAAAGCAGCCGTACCTCCGGGAAACTCAGGCATGATTTCTGCAACATCAACAATAACGTCTTCATCAACCACTTCCGTTTCCACCACTGGCGGTATCCAGACAATCTTATGAGTTGCGTCCATATCCTCTCCAACTGTAGAAACATTATCCGCTACCTCTATATCGTTCTTTACTATTTCTAATATTTCTACGATCTTATTTTCGGGAGGTGGAGGCGGTTCCAGTTTCTCATCTGGGAATGTGATCGGAACTAACTCTGTAACAAAGATGGATTCATCATCTGATGATAGTGCTGCAACCCTGACATCATGTTGTGTCCATTCGAACGAAACGAACATGAAGGCTAGCGCAACAACCAAACCCATCAACAACCAAGAACCCCGTTGATTCTCAATTGCAGCCTTTTTTGATTTCTTGGCTTCCATAAAAAATGTGTTTAAGTAATTAATAATAGAAAATATATAGTATATATACTACTTTTCGTTTTTCCTCTTAAGCATTACTTAAAGTGCTCTCTCGCTGCAATAAATATAATCTTTTTATGGATAGGTTGTTACGACGTCTCTTGTTTATTTTATTCTTTTCTCTTCTTTTGGATAAAATTTATGAATAATTCGGCTCCAGTGAGTTTAGTATGAGTAAACGTTTCTATACCACTATTTTTCATATCTCAATATTGAACATAAATTGTACTAAGACCAGTATGACCGGACGCCTGCAATGAATCTCCAGAATAGGTCAGATGCATAGAGATTCCGTTATAATCAATTTTCACCGGATAAGACACCTGCTGCCGGTCTATTGGAATGAGTACATCGAGTATACCTTCATCGTTCGTTTTCACTTTCAGAAAGCCAAAGTCGAATGTTACACCTATGAGTTGCTTTTCCGTTTCATTATCTACAATACAGTATCGAATATGCCCAAACGTTTCAGGATTCCGTTGAATAGGCAATGCTATCTTTGAAGTAATAGATACGATTGTGTCCAACACATAGCAACCATAAGCCTTTGCAACAATTCTCATATTCTGTCCTTTATACTTTCCCGGAATGTTGGGAAACAAAACAGCATTATCCAAATCTTTTAGAACCACTGTGCGTAGATCATTTTCACCTAGAAACAGATACAGACTGTCTGTTTCATCGGCACTAAGTGGGAGAGCCTTGCAAGGTGTTTGTGATAATTGCACTGCTAAATCGAAAGGACGTGAATGAATTGCGTTCACTGCCAGTCCGATGATAATGGAAAGGACAACAATCATCAAAGCGACCAGCTTAACGAGAAAATGCTTTCGACGGTTCCATAATACGCCAAAGTCCACATCAAGCATTCTTGCCACAAGACGGATAAATGCTTGATGGAAACGTATCGCATGGAATCTTGAATTTTCCGCCTGCACATCAATCCCCAAAAGTTCCAATCCGCCTAACGTCAGTTGAGCATGAAAACATTCCCGATCTTTGGAATGAGGAATACCGTCAATGATAAAAGGTATAATCTCTCTTTCGCGTCCCTTCGAGCGGAAGTAGGCAATCTCCTCCCCTACATATTTCGATTGTGCCGAATTCGGCGAACAAATGACAATCAGATATTTCGATTCGTCCAATTTATGATGCAGTTCGTCACTAAGTACACCACTCGTCAGTTCATCAGCATCACGAAAGACTTTAAACCGTTTAGGTGCCTCCGGCTTCATTTTCTGAATCATTGTCGGCAAATTGTACGATTCTAATAAAAACTGTAATCGCTTCGCCGCCTTAATGTCCGTATGACGATAGCTAATAAAAGCAAAAAAATTGTGTGCCATTTTTCCTCTTTCTTATATAGGACCAACATTTATTACTGTACAAAGGATTGCTTGGCCTGAAGAGAAGTAACATATTTAATCCATTCCAAAGTCTCCTTCGTCGAATTATCTTCTTCACCCAAAGTGCTCCTGTATATAGCTAACGCTTTTTCGAGGAACATCAATGCTTTAGAATTATTACCTAAAAATGCATACATCATCCCTATATTGCCATAGCATCCAGCTACATCAAGATAATTTTTGTCATAAACAGGTAACCAGATTTTCAATGCTTTTTCAAAATATATCAAGGCTTCAGGATACTCTTTTTGATAAAAGTACATTTTCCCAATCCTATTATAACTGGCAGCTATAGTCGGATTATTCTCTCCGTAAACAGATAATTCAACATTCAAAGCCTCTTTAAAACACTCCAAAGCTTTAGAATAGTCACCTTTCTCATAATATATTTCACCCGCACCATTATAGAAGGTAATTTGATCACTGATCTGTTGAGTCTGACGCTTAGTAGCATCACTTATCAGCTGTAATGTTTGCCGAATGGAACAATCATTTTCGTCTAATATTTTTCGATCGATTGCCAATGATTTCTCTAAAAACAGCAACGACTTTGCATAATATTTTCGATTATAATATATCACTCCTATATTATAATAGGCTGATGCAGCCAAAGGGAGATTCACACCATTGACTAACAATCCTTCCAAAGCTTTTTCATTATATTCCAGAGCCTTATCGTAGTTTTTTTGAGAATAATATACCTGTCCTATATTATAATATTGGGTAGCTACTTGAGGATGGTCCTCTCTATATAATGATAAGTCTATTTTCAAGCTTTTTTCATAATATTCCAAGGCTTTGCTTTTATTTCCCTGGTCAGAATATAGATTTCCTATATTATTATAAGTGGTAGAGACGTCAGGTGATATTTCTCCATAAGACAATTGGATTTCTAAAGCCTTTTTATAATATGTCAAGGCGTTGACATAGTCACCCTGATCCTGATATATCCCTCCTATATTACTGTAACAGACAGCTACACCAAGATCATTCTCGCCATTAACAGACAAGCTGATATTCAAGGCTTTCTCATAATACTCTTTAGCTCTGGAAATATCACCTTGTACTTGATATATCCCTCCCATATTATTATAACTATCAGCTTTGTCCAAATCATTTTTTGCAATGCCCAATGCGGATAAAAAATAATTCATAGCCCGACTGTAATCAGCCATGTATTGATCTTCAAACATTCCTGCAGTATTCAAATATTTGCAATTTGTTGGAGCTGCTTTCGTGAGAATCTCATAATAATGCGAAACCGAATCATTCAAATGCTGCATCTTGAATGATTCGATAGCAGTCTCCATTTTCCCAAACCATTGACTGCGTTGTTGTATCAATCGTTGTTGTTCTGACAGTCCTCTAGCTAATTCAAGCTTGGCTTGTTCTACTTTTGCATCCGCATTCCGTTGCTGTTGTTCAATCACTTTCCAGGCTTCCTCGGCTCCACCAGGCATAGACTCGCGTATCAAGTCGTTAAGTGCCTTCCATTCTCCGTTTTTTTTCAGTTCATAGATTTTCAGTTCCAAAGAGTCCAAGCTCTGATAATCGGTCAATGCCAGCTCTTCAGCTAATTCCTTGATAACCTCATCTATCTTATCCTCATTGTTGATGTAGTCAAGATAAAGTTTGCGGATGCTGTCACACTCCACTTTCAGACGTGCATAATGCACATCCGACTCGTTCAATTCTCCAAGACGCTTATTCAGTTCATTGCGTAGTTTACGTAAAGATAACGACTGCTCTTCATACTTTTCTTTCAGTAATTCATATTGCTTCTTATACTCCGTCTCCTTTTCTTCTGGTGTTATCAACGAGACTTCCAAGTCATTGGCAGATACAAATAGTCGTTTACCTTTCGATGGCGAAGCCAACATATACTTGGAACCTTGTGGCATACGCACGGCTGTCAGTGTATAACTACCGGCCTTATCCGTGACCTTCACCTCCAACGAAAATCGTCCGTTCTTATCGCTTGCCTTATTAGCTTGCCCCGACACAACAACTTGTACACCCTGCACCGGAATGAAAGGATCTGAAACCGAACGGGTTATCTTACGGACTACCCCCTTCTGGGTATGAACCTGTGCTGTAACTCCCAATACCATGAAGACGGCAAAAAGGAATACTGTTATCAAACGTAATCTACTCATGTCATTTTCATTAAAACTATAGAATTATCTATAATCTTACCCTTATTATTTTTATAGTCCTTTCTACAACGCCTTTCCACATTCCGAACAGAATTTCGCACCTTTGATATTCCGATGCCCGCAGTTCGTACAAAACACCATCCCGCCAGTATTTGAAGCCGAGATTGTAGAAGAACTTTGATTTCTTATCATCACTTCAGCTATTTCGAGTGCCTTATCATCAAGCTTGGACTGTTGCACCATCCCCCAAATTTGCGTGATAAGTACCGGCCAGAAGAATAGCATAGAAATGATAGTAGGAATAGCTTGTTGCCCAAAAATCCCTATCCCAGCTTCAAACGCTATTGCATTGTCTTTAGGTATCAAGCTGACTTTTAATGCAGACTTCAAACCAAGTACGGCTTTAAACAAATTACCTTTGGATATAGAAATATCAACACCACCACTTAATAAATTATCTATCTGTACCTCAAACTGTTCTGCCATAAATTCTGTTCTTATCTGTTCGGCAATGGCAGGAATCAAGGAAGGATTACCCGGAAGTATTTTTTTTGTTGCAAATGTTCCCATAATTCTATTTTTTAAAAGTGTAATGACTGTAATGCATGATATTGGCTCGTTGTAAATAACACACCGGTTTCAACAAGCAATTCCTTAATCTCACGCTGTTGTTCTTCCGTATAGTTCTTTTCCATAGACTTCAATATAGAAATAATTCTTTCAGACTGTTCCTTGACCTCCTGTTCAGTAACTATACCATCTTCCATAATCTTCTTGAATGTGGGCTGGTTCATGACCGCCTCATCTAAATTCAACATTCCTTGTTCATTAAAAAACATAAGCTATTATATTTAAAGTTTATTTCCACAATGTTTGCAATAAGTCCAGCCATCCGCTATCGGTTGCTTGCAATTCAGGCATATCTTGCCTGATTTCTCTGTCGAAAGATGATCGACGATAGTCTTATATTGGGAACTTTTCCCCCATTTCAAGATCTCCTTAACCCGCACGGCCGAAAACGGATGATTCTGATTCATTATAGCTGCGACTTGCAATGTCTTATTCCATAATCCGTCATTACGGATAGCTTCATATTGGTCTGCCTGCTTAGCCCACTCCACCAGATCGATATTCTTTGTTATAGAAGACGGACCTCCAGATAGACGAGCCATCGTGCTTGCCACTATGGCTGGAGTAGTCACAATACTGGCAGCTCTGTCACAAGACAACTCACTTTTACGTTCCCAATACAAAATCGCATATTGGATGGGGACTCCCAAACTTCCCAAAACGCCAAGTGAATCCAAACCATCCATCACATAATGAGCTATGGAATGATATAAGACATGATGACAAAGAATATGCCCGCATTCATGGGCAATCACTGCATCCAGTTCCTCTTCTGTCATCATATCAACCAAGCCGGAAGTGATAGTTATAAAAATCTTTGTATCGCCAAAGGTCCATGCGTTAGGATTAGGGTCCATAGAGAGATAGAATTCCGGTTGTTCAATCCCCAACTTCTTACAAATCGGTGGCAGACGATTATACAATTTAGGCAATTGATTCGGTGATAAACGAATTGCAGATGCCATATTAACGCCATATTGCAGTTGTTCCAATCCCATTGACATCAATTTTTTCACTAGGGTCGGGAATCCGGGAATACTTTCCAGCTGCCTCAATGCAGCTGCATCCTCCGGATGAATAAAATCTGTTGCTTTAATCATGGTTATCAATATTAATATCTATTGTTTTTATGACCTTCATTACAAAACACATCAAGTTCAGTCTTTTCATATCACTGGTATACGCAACAAACTCCTCGTAAGCACCACAGGTTAAAATCCTGATATACAATAAACCGGAAACATAAAAAGAATTATGCGAATAAATTCTTCATTTATCTGACAAAATAAGAAAGCAGCACGATAATCAGTATTAGCTTTTAACAGATACAAATATCATGCTGCTAAAATGTTGTCCTTGTGCAGTCCTTTCATTGGCGATTTCAGAGACCTGGACAAACATATTCTCCATATTCTAGTTCACCGCATCATCGTTACAAGTCTCAAATATAACGAATAATATAGCAGGCAAAAAATTACAAAAGTCCCAATCATGTCTAAACAGACCAAAAACAGAACTATTGATGCGAAAAACATGTCTATCATGACATTTTTTATTTTGCAAATCACAACAACAAAAAGATAGCATTCATTACAAATACACTATTTATATCTTTCATCTTTCACCGAAAGTCATAAATCCTTTTGTTCATCGCACTTTCAAACCATTGACAGTTCTTTTTCAATCTATCACCCAATCTTTCATCTTTCACCACTTATCACATTCAAAGGAACAGCTATTTCTTTCCTGAACTATTAATAGATAAGTTCCTTTCCATTAAATATAAACTTCCTTTTCATTAATAGAAAACTTATTCCTCACCTGATTCAAACTATAAATGCAAGTTCCGTTTTTATAAATGAAACTTGCGTTTATAAAAACAGAACTTGCATTTATATAATCAAAGCTTTCATTTATAGATTGCAAACAGTCAAAAGGAACTTCTCTATTAGACGAAAGAAACTTTGCATAGGAAAGAAAGGAAGTTTTCTATTAATAGCCAATGCAAGAGATAGTACATAAGAAGATTCCAATAAAGAGAAGATGATATATTTGGAGAGTCCGATAATAAAGCATACCTTTACTCGCCTTTTAAAGAAAGAAACATAAACAATAAACACATCTATCATGAAACTTACTTTGATGCGAGACAACGGAGAGACGACAACCATGCGAACGTTGGACATCAACACACAAATTGAAACGATGAAGCATGAAACGAAAGCCCAGCCAGTCAGCAACCTACGCACGAGCATCCGTTACGCATCACCGGACAGCAAACTGGACGACGTCAAGAAATTGACCAAAGTTGTCCCGGCTGCCACTTTTCGTAAAACAGTCAATGGTATACAAATGACCGGATATAACGGCATTATACAAATAGAAGTGAATCATCTCGCCAACCGGATGGAAGTAAACCGGGTGAAGCAGGAAGCGGCTGAACTTTCACATACATTCGCAGCCTTTATGGGTTCTGGAGGACATTCCGTGAAAATATGGATACGATTCACACGTCCCGACAAGTCACTTCCTCAAAAACGGGAAGAAGCGGAAATATTTCAGGCAAATGCCTACAGAAAAGCAGTCAGCCTATACCAGCCCGCCCTTTCCTATGCTATCGAACTGAAGAATCCTGCCCTGGAACAGTTCTGCCGACAGACTTATGACCCGGAACTTTATTACAACCCTGAATCTACCGTGATTTATATGCGGCAGCCATTGGAGATGCCTTCGGAAACAACTTACAAGGAAGCTGTGCAAGCAGAAGCATCTCCATTCAAACGGTTGATTCCGGGATATGACAGCTTCGACACATTATCCGCTCTCTTCGAAGCTGCTTTATACAAGGCATATCAATCACTAAGCGAATTACAGCCAAGAATCCATATTCATTCCGATGAAGACCTGAAGCCTTTGCTGGTTCAGGTAGCGAAGAACTGTTTTCAGGCAGGAATACCGGAAGAAGAAACGATCCGTTGGTCTACCGCTCATTTCTATACCAAGAATAAAGAATTCCTGATCCGGCAAACCATACAGAATGTATATACGTGCGAAAAAGGTTTCGGAAAGAAATCTCCCTTATCAGCAGAACAGGAACTGGAGTTTCGGACGGAAGAATTCATGCAACGCCGATATGAATTTCGCTACAATACAATGACGACAGTTGCGGAATACCGCGAACGAAACACGTTTTGTTTCTGTTTCCGCCCCATCAGTAACCGCATACGGAACAGCATCGCAATGAACGCACGCCTGGAAGGGCTTAACTTATGGGACAGAGACGTCATCCGGTATCTGGACTCCGACCGTATCCCTATTTTTAATCCTATTGAAGATTTCCTTTTCGGGTTGGACATCCGTTGGGACGGGCGTGACCGGATTCGGGAACTGGCAACCCGGGTTCCTTGCAACAATACCCACTGGCCTGACTTGTTTTACCGCTGGTTTCTGAATATGGTAGCCCACTGGCGTCAGACAGACCGGAAATACGCCAATTGTACTGTACCATTACTGGTCGGTCCACAGGCATACCGAAAATCCACCTTTTGCCGAAGTCTGCTTCCACCTGAATTACAGGCTTATTATACCGACCGCATTGATTTCAGCAATAAGCGGGATGCCGAACTTTCTCTAAATAGATTCGCACTCATCAATATGGATGAATTTGACCAGAACCGAGTGAGCCAGCAGGCATTTCTGAAACATATTCTTCAAAAACCGGTTGTCAACGTCCGGCGTCCGCATGGCACCGCTACTCAAGAGATGCGCCGATATGCATCTTTCATTGGGACAAGCAATCACAAGGACCTACTGACTGATACTTCCGGCAGCCGACGCTATATCGTAATTAATGTGACCGGCCCCATCGATTGCTCCCCCATTGATTATGAGCAGCTTTATGCACAAGCCATGCACGACTTATATAGAGGAGAGCGATATTGGTTCAACACGGAAGATGAGCATGTCATGACGGAGAATAATCAGGAATTTCAAGTCATGCCGGTTGCCGAACAGTTGTTTCACGAATATTTCCGAGGGGCAAAAGAAGGAGAAGAATGCGAGCAACTCCTTGCTATTGAAATACTGCAACAGTTACAACATGACAGCAAGATTCATGTATCTATCTGCAGTATTGTCCAGTTCGGAAGAATATTGCAAAAGAACAAAATACCTTCTTTGCATACGAAACGCGGTAATTTCTACAAAGTAATACGAATCAAGCCGGGAAGAGGATAAGTTTGCAATAAAAAATATCCGGTGAAAGATGACAGATCGGTGACAGATCATTTTACATCTATCACCAACGTACAACTACCATAGACAGGGAGTTTCAGTAGAAGGTGAAAGATTGAAAGATAAAAGCATGAAGAAAAGCTTTAGTGGAGGGAGTATAGATATAAGACGAAACATCATCTAACAAATTTTCGTTCTACTTAAATTGAAAAATAGACTCATTTAAATGGAGCCTGCATTCAACTTTAGTAGAACGAAAATGGTCATGTAGATTAAATAAATTATTTATGAAAGAACCGAAAATAAGCATAGCGTCATAACAGATTGTCTTTTACGATTCTCTATTTGACAGGTTTAGATTAAACGAATAGTACTTATTTTGCTTTTTTCTTTTTCTTCGCGTTATCCTTCTTACGCATATCCTGGTATTTCTTATATTGTTCATCGGTCAGAATGCTTTTTATTTTAGCATCTATTTCCTGCCTTTTCTTTTGCATTTCTTCCCGCGTAGGCCTTTCATTCGATTTATTTTTCGCAGGTCTCATTTCTTTCATTGCAGCTTTGAAATCTTTGGCCTGCTTTTCATTCAAGCCCAGATCGGCAACAATCTGTTCCATACGTTTCTCTCTATCAGCCTTTCCATTCTGACGATTTTGAGCCATACATACAGTTGAGCCAATCAATAACGCAACTGCCAAACTTAAAATTTGCTTTCTCATCATTTTAATTCTCATATTAAATAAGTTATGTATGTTAGACCTCACAAATGGGTGAAAGTTAATTCGATGATGAGGCTAAAATTGTTTTTTCACATTATTTATCAAAGGGCAACTAGTATCACATCGAAAAACGAATAAACGTTTTCTTATCCGGTAAAAAAACAGCAGCATCCAGTTTATCGGTTTAGAAATATTATTTCTATATTTGCAGGAAACAGATCAAAAGCTTGACATACCCTTATGCAAACCTATTACAAAACCGATTAATAATTAAAACGATGAGAACACTTTTCTTTATTCTGCCATTTATCTTTATCACTACAGGATGTATTAAACAGAATACAGAAAAAAGTGATATTTTGACAACAGAGGATATAGCCAAATTTGACAGTTTATTTAATGCCTGGGAAAAAGAAATACACAACAATCCCAAAGCACAATTAAGTTCAAGTACCCGTGCTTACACCATTTTACCCCAATTCAAAGAGCTAAAAGCTATGGGTAAGAAAATTATCCCATGTATCATAGAACAGTTTGAAAAGGGCAATAACACTTTTTTTGCTTTACCTCTTTATGACGAATTACAAGATAATGACAGCCTAAAATCTCACAGAGAAACAAGCGAACAAGATAAAGTGAGCGAGATTGTGCAGAAATTCAGAGAACAGGAAAAAAGAAAGATGTGGGAAGAAGCTAATAGCTACAAGACGTCTATAACCGACACTACTTTCCTGAAGACAAGAGGGACGATGTCGTATGCTGCAATAGATTTATTCACGGGACGAGGTTTCAATAAAGATTACGCATTTAATCAGGTTGTCTATTCGAAAGCCTTACAAAGAGCCCAGAAACATCTGTCTGTCGTAAATGGTCAGTTGGCATGCGACTTAAAGTCAGGTACAGAAATATATATTTCCGAAGATTTATACCTATTTATCACCGGTCTTTTTAAGGATTGGAATACGTGGCTGGAATCGGGAAAATATGAGATAATAAAAGACGAACAAGGGCTTTATACAGTGTTACCTAAGAAAACCAACCAATCATCGCAAACGAACTCCGTCATATTGCGACCTATTCCCCGTGACATTCCGACTGGAGAGAACATAAGTCCCGCTTCGCTTTCTATAGAAACAGAACACGATCATTATCCGCTATCAACTACAGAAGTAAAAATAACCATCACCAACCACTCTCACTATGAATACGAGTGCGGAGAAAAGTACAGCCTTGCTTACTATAACAAAAGTAAACGGCAATGGGAAACATTGCCGACCGATCCTGTCGTTAATGATATACTGTGGATTTTCCCACCGGAGCACCCCAGTCACCAACAGACAATCAAACTCTATACATCAGAATCCCCCAACCATCCAGGGAAATACCGTATCTACAAATCATTCAACAGAGGCACCAAAGTGGCTTATGGAGAATTTGAATTACTACCTTAATGTGAATTTCCAACAACAAGCACACTCCAGATCAGTAACATTCGGATAACAGCTAATCATTTCAGTAACGATTCTTTCGTCTATGACGCGTGCAAATCCATCATGCCCGAATTTCGGTATGACCAACGAGTTACGAGGAGTAGAAAAGAAAAAC
>ENA-OURV01002451-OURV01002451.1-human-gut-metagenome-genome-assembly--contig:-NODE-2451-length-12869-cov-24.441470_pt1 | contig 12869 bp, 6 predicted proteins | sample MGYA00242141_ERZ509072 | MGnify/ENA primary metagenome ERZ509072 (study PRJEB26280, sample SAMEA2338763) | human gut metagenome | biome: human gut; feature: human-associated habitat; material: faeces... | reverse complement strand
AGGAAAGTGGAGCCCAAGTACCCAGTGCAAAGTCATTCTTATAATTGATTGACATGGTCTTGCGGTGATCGTCTGTTTCTTTTTCATGTACGGTTACCTCTCCGTAACGTGTCAAATCCACAATACCGCTTTCCGTACGGTCAGCCACCACCTTGCCTGCCTTCATGTCCAGATAAATTTTCATCTTCTCACCTTTGTCATTCAGCAGCTCAAAGCCTGCCACCTGTGCCTTACCCGGAGTCACGTCCATTTCCAGTTCGTAAGCGCCATCCGTCTGCGGCACAATTTCGTCAATCTTATATTCACCCTTTACTGCAAAGTTATCCACCTTGCGAGTATCCTTACGCAATGCTTCAGTTTCCTTCACCGCATTGGCAGCCATGTAAATCTGACCGTCCTTTGTGTAAAGAGACAATTCACGTGGCAATGCGTTGGCACCACGATACTGGCGGATAGGAGTAGCATTGGCATACTGCCAGTTGCTCATCCAAGGTACAGCAATCACGCGGTCGCCTGTATTAGAGAAGCAAACGGTAGCATAATGGTCTTTTCCATAATCCAACCATTTCGTTACTTCAGGCTTGGTGTCACATTTGAATTCCTTTCCGTCAAAGTCACCTACGAAATATTCTGTGGCACTACCTCCGAACATACATCCCGGGTTGATATTGACAATCATCACCCACTTCATCTTGTTCTTGTCACCGTCTACCGGCAATTGGATGAAGTCAGGACATTCAAACTGATTCGGCTGAACGCCATATCCCTTTCCAAATCCGCTCTGATATTCCCAGTCTTTCAAATTAGAAGAAGAATAGAAACGCATTTCCTTATCCGCAGAAACAATCATATACCATTTCTGAGCTGGTTCATACCAGAACACTTTCGGATCGCGGAAATCTTTCAATCCGTCAAACGGAGTCAGAATCGGGTTTTTCTCGTATTTTGTATAAGTACGTCCATTGTCATTGCTATAAGCCATGCACTGAATCTGTCCGTGCTCATCACTGGCTGAGGTATAGAAAGCAATGATAGCGTCCTTTCCGTAGCCTGCGCTGTTGTTCTTATCTACCACTGTACTTCCAGAGAAAATATGTCCCAAAGTATCACGGGCGATTGCCGGTTTCAAGTGATTCCAATGAATCAAGTCCTTGCTGACTGAGTGTCCCCAGTGCATATTGCCCCATTTAGAACCATAAGGATTGTACTGGAAATACAAATGATACTCTCCATCTTTATATACCAGACCATTGGCATCGTTCATCCAGCCATAAAGCGGGGTGTGATGATATACCGGACGGTAATAATCCGTATTAGTTGTATTAAATGTATCCGACAGCTGGATATGATCCCAGCAAACCGCATTGGCAGCTACCTTTCCGATTGTTACGGTAGCCTCTTTCGTACCGGCAGGCAGTTCAAAAGGTACATAGTATTCTACGCTGTCTACCGCAAGACGGATATCCATCGGTGTGTCAGCCGGACTACCTGTATCCAACTTTACCTTCCCTTCATTGGAAGATTCCTGAATAGGAAGCAATAAATATTTGGCTGGATTCTTAATATGTACAATGGTCAAAGTATCGCCTTGATGTTCGAACACAAGGTTGCTCTTCTGCGATTGACATGCCCCCATACCAGTCAATAAAAATGCTCCTAATGCGAGGTTAACAAAATTCTTTTTCATGATATGTTATTTTATAGGGATTAAAAATACAAATTATTTATATAATAAAAATACCTTAACTGAAAACTCTTTATACTCCGGCAGCCCGAAGGCATACCGGAGAATTATATAATTGATTAAAAAAATGAATGTCAGAATTTCACCTGTGCAGAGAATTCTACAGTGAACGGGCGGATATAACTTCCGGCCATAACTGTATTTGCATATTTTCCAGCGTCCTCCTTTGTCACCAGTTCTGCTCCGGCAATACTTCCTTTCGCACCTGTCTGGTTCAGGAAGTTAACAACCGAACATCCCAATGACAGTTTCTTGTTTACCTGCCAGTTCAACCCACCAAAAGTTTCCCAACGGCCATTGAAGTAATAGGCATCGTTGATATTAGCATAAGTCTTGCTAAAGTAACGGAAACTGGTCCAGATTTTCAAATCCTTCGTAATCATATAGCTCGGGTCAATTTCCACAATCACCTGAGGAATTTCTGCTACGATATTACCAGTAGCATTAATCTGACCCACATAACCGTCAGAGAATGTCACTGAAGTTTCGTATTTCTTGTAAGTCGGCTTCTGATAAGTGAAAAGGAAGTGTAAATCGAATCCTTTAAACGGATGTGTCACCACGTCTGTAGTCCAACCCAAGGTCTTGATGTCATAAGTCAGCGGTGCGGCCAAAATTTCATTTTCACCATTGATACTATGCTGTAAGTTCAAGGTAGAGTTGTTGTTGGTCTTTGAAATGTAAGAGAACAAAGAAGTCAAACTCAACCATTCATTGTTATAATAAATACCCACACGTCCCAGAGGTACTGAAATCTTGTCCACATTCGGCGATACGGCCGGTGCAAAATTCTCCAGTTTCGGATGCTGGGTAATATAAGTGAAGTCACCGGTAAACCCGAATTCTTTCGTCAGCTTATAGGTAGCAGCTACACTCAACGCATAGTTGAACCAGTCATAGTCCATCGGAGTCGGCGCGATGACTATTCCGTTAGGAGCTGTAGCACTCAAATGATAATCAGCAAAACGTCCTACGAAATTACCGTCCGCATCTTTCACGGCTGCATTGTTTCCACGAAGTGCCTGATACTCCAGACGTGCACCATAGTAAAGATTGAACTTGTCTGTCACATCCCAGTCATGAGTGAAATACACAGCCAATTTATTTTCGTGACCCTTATAATATTCTGATGCATTCTTGTTGAAATCGTAGTAATAACCATTACCATCATACGAACGAGAAGTAGAAGTCGCATAATCCGGATTGTAAAGACGAACCGGATAACTTCCATCAGTAGGAACTGACTGGTCATACATAGTGGTATTAGATGCATAGTCTATGTCATAATACCATTCGTTCAATCCCAAACGCCAAGTTCCGTTCGACAACTTACGGGACAACTCTGTAGTAAACATAAACTCATCAATAAGTCCACGATTCAGACATGACATACGGCTCTGCACATATTCTCCGTTGTATGCCTGCATACGGCCATCTTCCCCTTCATACTGGTAATTGATGCTGCTGTTTGCACGTTGTGAAAGTTCCATCGGAGTCTGGTACACACAAGAACCTGTAGCATGATCATATTTCATGATTACTTTCCAAGACAATCCATTGTCCCAGTTGTAATTATTCATCAACGAAACCTCACTACCCTTGTTCTGTACCGCATCATACAAATTGGTTTTCTTCAGCTCACCTGTCCGCATATCATGATATATCATTTCGTTATCAACCGGCAGGTAAGAAGTCGTACCCAAAGCGAAAGCGCCCAACTCTCTCACACTACCATCACCCACATAAACAAACGGTGCAGACTGAGTAGCATACATATACACCGGATGACTGTTGCTGTAATGATACATAGCCGTAAATTCACCGCGGTTCTGATTGTAACGCTTCGTCAAGGCAAACTTGTAAATCTGTGTACGATCCTGGAAAGGGGTCGATTTGATTTTGAATGTCCCCGGGTCGAAATCTTGGTAAATACTTCCACTATAGAACCAATCCTTGGCAATCTCTCCATTCAGGTTCAACGAAATTTCCTGCATACCAAAATGGTTTGATTTATAGTTCAACGTACCGTTAAAGCCTTTTTGCCCCAACTGGGTAAAAGAGTTCACCGCATAGCCAATGTTTCCCGTCGTAATGGCGGTTTCTGAAATTTTCAGCAACCCGACATGACTCAAGCTGGCATCTGCACGCCACAATGAATTCACACTGTGAGGATTGGTAGCATAAGTTATCGGAACTCCGTTTTCAAGTACATTCACATCCGCAGAGGGCAAACCAATTTGAATTTCACGAGGTCCATTCGCACTGGCAGCATTCAACATTACATTACGGTTTCCTTCTTCCTTAGAACTACCGTCATTTGAGGATTTGTTGTCTTGTGCATATCCATTCACACAAGCCAAAGCGAGCAGCAACACTGCAGCTCCCATACGATTAGAAAACTGTTTTTTATCGGCCTTCATAGCATTAATTAATTAGCTGTTTGCATGAAAGTTGTTGTTTTAATTTGTTTGCTGCAAAAATAGGGAATTGACTATTTGTAAAACTTAAGGAATGTTACATCCTGTGACAATATTGTTGCATGCAACATAATTGCAACAGGATGAAACATTCTTACAAATTAAAGAAAAAGTCAGTATACATTCACCATCCCCCTCAGGGAACAGCCAGTTACTTCAACGGGTATACCCACAAAGTCTTGACAGTGTAACCGTCCTTGTCTGATTCAAAGCACATTTTGTTATAAGTTTCCGACGGGAATACCAGATTGGTCATTACAAACTTTCCATCCTCACCGAAAGCTTCTACACTTGAACGGTCTACAAACAAGCGCAACGTCATCTCTTTATCTGCAGTAGCAGGAGCAACCGTTACTGCCGGAAAATCGCTGCTGAAATCCACTTTTCCGCTCTTGCTGCGATCCATCACAAACTGCTTGCGTGGCACATCGTAGTACATGGAAACCTTCTCTCCTTTCTCGTTCAACAGACAGAATGAAATCTTTGAGGCGCCCGCATTCTGAATCACCATCTCAATTTCATAAGCACCCTGATTGTCTTTCAACAAGCTTGCCACTTCATGATGACCAGCGACCTTGAATGAAGGCACAGAAACTTTCTCACCACGAGCTTTCTTGATTTCCTTGGAAGGAGTACTCTTCAGATACAATTCTCCCCCTTCACGATAAATTGTCAAATCGCGCGCAATGGTATTGGCACTGCGGTACTGACGGGTAGGCACATTGTTGGCATACTGCCAGTTGCTCATCCATCCTAATGCCACGCAACGGCCTTCAGGGGCATTGTTCCAAGTGACAGTGGCATAATTGTCCTTACCCCAGTCCATCCATTTGGTCTGTGTCGGGAATTCGTTCACGAACTTCTTTCCATCAAATGAACCGATAAAATATTGTGCGGCGCTACCCCCGAAAGGACCACCCGGATTCAGGTTACAGATCAGCACCCATTTCTTCTCACGGGTACCTTCTACTGGAAGCTCAACCAAGTCTGGGCATTCCCATACACCTCCGTGAGCACCCTGCATGGCACCGAATTCACTTTCTTTTTTCCAGTCCTTCAGGTTAGCAGAAGAATAAATCTCCATATGCTGACCCACTGCCAGAATCATGCACCAGTGTTTGCCCGGCGCATACCAGAACACTTTCGGATCACGGAAATCTTTCTCTTCGGAAGTCACAATCGGATTGCCCTCATATTTTGTGAAAGTCTTTCCGTTATCCAGACTATAAGCCATGCTCTCTGCCTGCACGTCTCCCCAAGGAGTAGACTTAGCTGAAGTATAAAAGGCCACTATGGCATCCTTACCAAAGCCTGCCGTATTCTCATGGTCTACTACACACGAACCGCTGAAAATAGCGCCCCATGCATCCGGAACGATGGCACAACCTTCAAATGTCCAATGTGCCAGATCGGTACTGGTAGAATGTCCCCAGTGCATGTTTCCCCATACAGAACCGTAAGGATTGTACTGGAAATACAGATGATAAACTCCATCTTTATAGAACATACCGTTCGGGTCATTCATCCAGCCGTATGCCGGTGTGTGATGATAAACCGGACGGAAGCTTTCCTTGTTCGCCATATCGAAAGAATCAGACAGTTTCAGTTCTTTCCAGCAAAGTGCACTTTCGGGCACTCCCTGTATGTCGATAGAAATATGCTGTCCTTTATAAGCCGACAACGCAAATGGAACGTATGAGTCTACTCTTTCACGTGCCAAACGCACATTCATGAAAGTACCTTCCTGTTCATTATCCTTTACCACACAAATTTTACCTTCCGGTGCATCATCCTGTATAGGAAGAATCAGATAGTTTTCTTTCACATCCAGAGAAACAATACTCTGTTCACTTACCAGATGACGAACTGTCCACGCAGATTCCGCTTGCACAATAGGAGCCATTCCTAAGAAAAGTCCTAAAAGGGCTGCTTTCATTGTATAGGCATACTTTCTCATAAAATAAATTTGTTATTGGTCATTATAAACTAATAACTTTCCCTTCCCTCCCCTTTCAAGGGAGGAAAAGGAAAGTTTGATTTCAATTATTCATATCCTTTATTCTGTGTATACAATCCCGGGATGTAGAACATCTGATTGTAAGGAATAGGGAAGAATTCGTTCTTTCCAGCCTCGAAATGAGCATCTTTGTAATACTGTCCATAAGTCTGACCCTCATATACGTCATTCTGCTCAGTCTGGAAATACGCATTCAAAGTCTTTGAAGCAATACCCCAACGACGCAAATCAAAGAAACGTCCGTTTTCCATGGCCATTTCCAGACGACGTTCCCAACGCAGACATTTACGGGCAATTTCCTTGTTAGAGAAATAACCTTCCGGATAGAGTGCAATTTCACACTGGTCTGCAGCATAGCTGATATGTTTGGAAACTGACTGCTTTGCACGATTACGGATATCATTCACGATGTTCTCTGCTTCGTCCAATCTGTTCAGTTCAATCAATGCTTCCGCACGCATCAGCATCACGTCCGTGTAACGGAATACATAATCATTCATTGCAAAAGCCTGCCATGAACCGTTGTAAGTTTCTCCCTCAGAACGTTGCGGTACTTCCTTCAACGAAGTATAATATCCATACGTATTCGGTGTACGTGAATTGGCGGTAGTCATGGTATATTCAGCCTCATACTTGTAAGGGAAAGTCGGCATACCTACTGTATGGAACAAACGTGGATCCCATTTCTGCTCCGTAGGCTGACCATTAATCGGATAATCAATCTCGTTATTATAGTCATCAAACATCGGCAGACCGTTTTTGGTCTTGAAGGCATTCACCAAATTCTGAGACGGCTTGTGGAAATCCCATCCGCAAGACCACATCTGCCAACAGCCATTCAGCATATTCGACCAGTTGGCACGTCCGTAAGTGGTATTGTCATCCTCATAATCAGAGCACTGCACCGCAAAGACAGATTCTTTACTATTCTTGTAGGCCGGTAAGAAAATATCTCCATAATCTTCCAAATATCCGTAATCGGAAGACACAACCTCATCCGTATAGTCTATCACCTTCTGCATGTATTCAGAGTTGATATGGCTTTCACCCGTAGTAGCTTCATATCCGTCTCCCCAAGCCAAAGTCAGATAGCATTTAGCCAGATAAGCAGCAGCTGCTACCTTATTAGCCCGGCCATCTTCACCCGGTCCTTTCACCGGCAACACGTCATAAGCTGCTTTGAAATCATCAATCACTTTCTGGAACAATTGCTCGTAATTCAATGCAGTATTGCTAACCTGTTCATACGAATTATCTTCCACTACTTGTTCGTCAATCCAAGGAACCTGACGGAACACTGTAAGCAGTTTAAAATAGAAGTGCCCACGCAAAAAACGCATTTCGGCTACCCGTTGCGTTTTCACATCTTCGCCTAATTGATCGCCATTACGTTCCAACGCAATCAATGCACGGTTGCAACGAGAGATAGCCACATACAAACGATACCAAAGTTCATCCATCTCACCCGGAGTGGTAGGGGTCAGTGTAGTCCAGATATCAAAGGCATGATAACCTGTATCCGTCGTTCCTGAACCACCTTTCAGACAGTCATCTGAACTCACGTCACCATAAGGGAACAAGTTGAACGGGTAAGTGTACCAGCAGTCGCCCAACATAGCGTAAGCCGCATTTACCATTTTCTCCGGATCTGAGAAAGCCTTATCTTCATCTACTACTGCAGTCGGAGTATAATTCAAAAAATCTTCACAGCTACTCAATGACAAACCGAGTGCACAAGCTGCCAGCAATATATATTTTTTCATCATTTCCTTTATTTTAAGTTAGAAACCAATTTGTAAACCAAATGATACAGAAGTTGCAAGCGGATAATTCCAGTTCGGGTTTTCCGGATCCGGACAAGTCAGACTCTTGCTCTTGATAGTCAGCAGGTTTTGACCAGACACGTAAACTCTGGCACTAGTCATCTTAAACTTAGACAAGAAAGTAGTGGGCACGGTGTATCCAAACTGCAATGTACGCAATTTCATATAGGATCCGTTTTCTACATAATAGCTGGAAGCTCTACCTTCATCTGCTGTATTGTTTGTAGTCAAAGCCGGAATAGTAGAACCCGTGTTATTCGTGTTCCAAGCACCCAGCAAACGGTTTCCTTTGTTAGAACCCGCATCCACAATACTCCAGAAGTCTGTCTGCGCTTTCTGGTTATTGTACACATCCTGATCGCAAACACCTTGCCAGAACATCGTCAAATCGAAGTTCTTGTAGTTCAACGCAATATTCAAACCATAAGAGAAAGCAGGTACCGGATTATAGATCCACTCCTGGTCATCCTGAGTAATGATGCCGTTTCCATCTACATCTTTATATTTCAAACCACCTACACGGGCATTAGCTTGTCCGGATTTGTCTACTTCTTCCTGCGTCTGAAACAAGCCTTCTACGATATAACCTACTGAAGAACCATAAGGCATGCCAGACTGTACCAGGTTTTCTCTAGATGTGTGGGCATAAGCTCCGGTAGTAGTCGACGGCAGATAAGTAACCTTGTTACGGAAGAAGTCTACATTGGCACTGATGTCCAATCCCAGTCCACAAGCCAGTGACTTACGGTATCCTACATTGAATTCCATACCCCAGTTGCGCAAAGAAGGACCGTTCAACCAAGAATTACCACCTTCACCAATGGCACCCAGATAAGCCGGAGTGATCAACATGTCACCTACATTCTTCACATATCCATCGATTGTACCATACAAACTGCCGTTCAAGAGCGTAAAGTCGGTACCTACATTATACTGTGTAGCCGATTCCCATTTCAAGTTAGGATTGGCAAGCTGAGTAGCACGATATCCTGAAGGGAAAGTACCTGAACCCTGAAGATACAAGTCGTATGCGGTAGAAGTCACACGGTCCAATCCGTAATCCACTACATACAGACCAAACTGTGCATTGTTATCAATTGCTTGGTTACCAGTCTGTCCCCAAGACAATCTCACTTTCCAGTCATCCATCCAACTTGCTTTGATCCATTTAGACACACGCAAACCCAATGTAGCTGCCGGAAAAGTACCCCAGCGATGACCTTTACCAAAACGAGAAGAACCATCTTGACGAATCGTAAATGAAGCCAAAACCAAATCATCAAAGTTATAGTCAATCTTACCAAAGAAAGAAGCCAGACGATAACCCACCTTCGCGCCTGTATTCTTCATCACACCTGTAGCAGCATTCGGCCACATATAATCCACATCTTCCAATGCATAGCCTTCTGAATAAGCGCCGAATTCAAGTGAACTCTGCTTTGACAATTCAGATCCCAGCAAAACATTGAAATTATGTTTCTTCGCCACATTGAAATTGTAGTTGATGGTATTTGACCATGTCCAGTTCACTTCATTCTTATTGGTCAATGTCGTCTTCGCGATGTCATTGTTGACAATATCAGAATGGAAAGTATGCGTCATCGAGTTAATGAGCGAGTTATACGTATCAATACCGAAGTTAGAACGGAATACAAAACCTTTGAAAGGCTTGATATCGATATATCCGTTACCAAACAGACGCCAATAGTCCAAATGATTGTCTTTGTTGTGATACAATTCACGCATCGGGTTCTGGCGGTCGCTCATACCGCCCACCGGACCAGCAAAAGTAGTACCATCTTCTTCATATACCGGTACGGTTGGAGCCATCTTCAATGCATTTTCCATCGGGGCACAATCCACCTGGCTTGAATAAGTCACGGTGAAGTTTTCACCGATAGTAATATACTTGTTCACATTGTATGAAGAATTCATACGGGCAGAGATATTCTCAAAATCCGTATATTTCAAGATACCGTTGTTCTTTTTGTAACCCAATGAGAACATGGTAGAATGTTTGTCATTCGCATGCGAAAGAGAAATGTCATAATTCTGAGAAAAACCGACTCTTGAAATTTCATCCAGCCAGTCTGTATCAGAATAACGCATCGTCTTCTTGCTGTTGATATATCCGTCATACAATCCGTTGACCGTATAATTCACATACTGACTAGTACTCGGATTCCAAACTGTAATCGGTGTACCAGAAGCTGCATTCAAATTCAACCCATAATTGCTGGCATACGCCACCGGATCCAATCCATCATTCAATGCGGCCTGTGCCATGGCTGTAGCGTATTCCGATGAATTACAAACATTCATCAATGACTGAGAAGAATAGAACTGAGCAGTCAGATTGGCAGAGAAATCGACTTTCACCTTGTCTGCTTTCTTTCCTTTTTTAGTAGTAATGATGATCACACCATTCGAAGCTCGTGAACCATAGATAGAAGCGGAAGCCGCATCCTTCAACACCTGCATACTCTCAATATCATTGGCATTCAATGAATTCAGAGACATGTTGGTAGGCACACCATCAATCACATAAAGCGGATCCTGAGAAGAATTAAAAGAACCGATACCACGAATACGTACCGTAGCCGTACCACTCGGAGAACCGTTGGTCGTAACTGTCATACCAGCCACTTTTCCTTGCAAAGCTTTCATCGGGTCTGGGTCTGGAGCCGTCTTCAACGCATCTGTAGAAACCACAGCCACAGAACCGGTCAAATCAGCCTTACGCTGGGTGGTATAACCTGTTACCACTACTTCCTGCAACATTTCAGCGTCTTCTTCCAGCACGACTTTCATCACACTGCTGGCTTTTAAGGTTTGGGTTTTAAAACCGACATAAGAAATAGCGATTTCAGCACCTTGCTTTACCGATAAAGAAAACTTTCCGTCGAAATCAGTAATCGTACCATTTGTCGTACCCTTTTCCAGTACAGTAGCTCCAATAATAGGCTCTCCATCAGACTTTGAAATTACAGTCCCCTCGACCTGCAAACTTTGCGCTTGCAATACCATACACACCATTGAGAACAGGAGTGTAAATAAGAATGCTCGTTTATTGCTTTTCATTTACGCATAAGATTAAGTTAAACATAAGATTGTTTTCTCACCGTTTTCAAAACGGCATTGCAAATGTACCCCTCCGCTCACAAAAGGTATATAAAAAATGTTTCATCCTCGAACAATTATGTTACATGAAACATAGTTGTTCAAAGATGAAACATTCGTACGATAAGTTCACTTCCTAATAGGAAGTTACTTATTATCAGATATTATCAAAAGGCTTCTTTCCGCTTCTTGCTTGTCACTATCAGATAAATGCCCAACAGAATCAAAGGCACGCTCAACCATTGCCCGATGTTCAAGGTCATGCCCACTTCTTCGGCCACCTGAGGATTTTTCATAAATTCCAAACCAAACCGGGCTCCGAAAAATATCAGCAAGGCCACTCCTGTAATCAGTCCTACCCGTTTTCCCAGATGATACTTATGGTACATCACCCATGACACAATCAAAGCTACCAGGCAATACAGCATCTCATAAATTTGGGTAGGATGACAGGCCTGTGCCACTCCGTTCTGGTTATACAGTTCCTGCCATTCGCGTGAACGTACAAATTCAAATCCCCACGGCAAAGTAGTCGGGAAACCGAAAATTTCGGAATTCATCAAATTACCGAAACGGATGCATATACAAACCACCGCTACTGCCGGAATCAGACGGTCGAACAGCCACCATACACTTTTCTTCGTGACAGTCTTGGAATACCAAATCAGGGCCAATATCAAAGCAAAGACGCCTCCATGGCTCGCCAACCCCCCTTTCCATATTTTCAAAATCTCAATGGGGTGCGCTCCATAATAATCCCACTCATAAAAAAGACAATGTCCTAAACGGGCTCCTATTACACTGCTGACGATGCAGTACATAAACAGTTTGTCGGCCCAATTATCCGGACAGCCTTCTTTCTTCAACATACGGGACCCTATTTCGTAGGCCAGGATAAATCCCAAACCCCACATCAAACCGTACCAACGGATTTCGAGCGATCCCAAATGGACCAACACCGGGTCCACATCCCATACAATGCTCGCAAATGTCATTTCTTTCAGTCTTTAATTAATAGAACTCCACAAAGGAACAAAAAAAATAAATACGTGCAAACAAAGACCACTGTTAAAGCCGTTTCAAGGCCAATTTGATGACTTTTTCCACCGGCGCCTCCGGTTCCTCCTTGAGAATCTGGGCAGTCACCTTCTGCGACGGAGCCTGGGCAAATCCCAACATGGTCAAAGCCGCCACTGCCTCCTCATATACTTCCGAATGGGCAGCCATTGCCACCGACTTCACGGTAGCCGCACTCTCGATGCCCGTCACGGCAATCTTATCCTTCAATTCCACAATGATGCGCTGTGCGGTCTTCAGGCCGATACCTTTCACGGTCTTCAGCAACTTGTCGTTTCCACTGCCGATTACATTACACAGTTCCGAAGGAGAAAGTGCGGAAAGAATCATACGGGCCGTATTTCCTCCAATGCCCGACACACTGATGAGCAGCAAGAACAACTCCCTTTCCTGGCGAGTGGCAAATCCGTATAACACGTACGCATCCTCCCGAATTGCTTCGTAAATATAGAGTTTCACTTCTTTCTTTCCCTGTACGGCCGAAAACGTATTCAACGACACATTAATGCCATATCCCAGTCCGTGACAATCCACCACCACCCAAGCCGGAGTGGCCTCCACAAGTTCTCCTTTGATATATTCAATCATGTTTTTCTAACAATTTATAAAAT
>ENA-OURV01002445-OURV01002445.1-human-gut-metagenome-genome-assembly--contig:-NODE-2445-length-12890-cov-20.684534_pt1 | contig 12890 bp, 11 predicted proteins | sample MGYA00242141_ERZ509072 | MGnify/ENA primary metagenome ERZ509072 (study PRJEB26280, sample SAMEA2338763) | human gut metagenome | biome: human gut; feature: human-associated habitat; material: faeces... | reverse complement strand
GGTTGGTTGCAATCTCTTTCAGGTTTCGTTGGGCACGGTTGATGGCCAGCGCACGTTGGAAGAAACGCTCGGCAACGGTAAATTCGTTCATGAAGTGGTGCATAACTCCACGTTCGTTATAGCATCCGGCCACAGAAGTGGAATCACCAATGGCTTTGAATATGGAGGTTGCCTTGTCGTTTAGTTCTATGGCTTTGTTGTAGTCTCCCAGTTTGCTGTAGACACGTCCCATGAGGGAGTATAGTTGGGCACTTTGTTGCTTGTTTGCGGGGGTGATGTATTTCTGAGTATCATATAGATTCTTGATACTCAGGTCAAAGTTGCCCAATAGCTGTTCTGCCTGGCAATAAAGGAACATGGCCTGCGCACGGACCTCACTGGGCTCATCTTCGGGAAACAAGGCAGAAGCCTGAGCAGCATAGTAGGAAGCTTGTTTGGGGGTGTTGTATAGGCATTTCTGTGCTTGGTCAATCAATTTCTGTGCTTGCTGCATGTCTTGAGCTTGCAGTGGGGCAAGTGCTGACAGAAGACATACAAGTAGTAGACATAGGTTTTTCTTCATGGCATCGTCTTGTTTCTGCAAATTTAATTAATTCTTCTTAGAAGTCCGGTTTCCCTCCAAAAAGATTTATCTTTGTGCCTCAAAGATAGCGATATATATGTTATTACCTTATTTGAATGAAGACTTGATAGAGGCGGGATGCGATGAGGCCGGTCGCGGCTGTCTGGCCGGTGCGGTCTATGCCGCTGCCGTTATTCTGCCAACGGACTTTAAGAATGAACTTCTGAATGACTCCAAGCAGCTGACGGAAAAACAACGCTATGCCTTGCGTGAAGTGATTGAGAAAGAGGCTCTGGCATGGGCGGTGGGCGTCGTCTCTCCCGAAGAAATTGACAAAATCAATATTCTTAATGCCTCCTTTCTTGCCATGCACCGTGCTGTTGACCAACTGAATGTCCGTCCGCAACATCTGCTGATAGACGGCAACCGCTTTAAAAAATATCGGGACTTGCCGCATACTACCGTAGTGAAAGGAGACGGGAAGTACCTTTCCATCGCTGCCGCCTCCATTTTGGCAAAGACCTATCGTGATGACTACATGAACCGCCTTCACGAGGAATATCCGTATTATGACTGGAATCGTAACAAGGGGTATCCCACCAAGAAACATCGTGCCGCCATTGCTGAGCGGGGCACTACACCCTATCATCGCTTGACGTTCAATCTCTTGGGGGATGGGCAGTTGTCGCTGAACTTCGGACAATGATGCTGTTTAGAACCACTTAATCCTTCTGAACCATACGAATGTCACTGCTGATAATATTGCCGACAAAAGTATGATGAAAATAAACGCGTGCGGAAAACTCTCCAGGTGGATGTCCACATTCATGCCGTAGAAACTGGCTATCAACGTGGGAATCATCAGTGTAATGCTGAGGCTTGTCATACGTTTCATGATGGCATTCACATTGTTGGAGATGATGGAGGCGAAGGCGTCCATGGTTCCCGTCAGGATATCACTGTAGATGTTTACGGTATTGTATGCCTGCTTCAACTCGATGACCACGTCTTCCAATAATTCCAAATCCAGATAATTGGTGTCTTGAAAGATGTTTTTCAGCCGTCCTATCATCACTTCATTGCCACGGATGGAAGTGTTGAAGTAGACCAGCGTCTTTTGCAGCTTCATCAGTTGCAGGAGATCTTCGTTGCGGATGCTTTTCTCCAGCTCTTTTTCGGCGGTGGCCACATCGTTGTTTATCTGTTTCAGATATTTCAGGAACCAGACGGCGGAAGAGTAGATGATTCGCAGAATCAAATCCAGTTTATTGTTGACGACTATGTTCTTCCGGCGGGTATGCTGAATGAAGTCCGGTATCAGCTCCGTGTGGTGATAGCAGACAGAAACGATGATTCCGTCATTGGTGATAATGCCGATGGGCACAGTGATGAACGGCACGCCGCGTTGGTTGCTCTGCATCGGGATGCGGAGGATGGTCAGCAGCCAGTTGTCTTCTGTTTCCGTACGTGGGCGCTCGTCCACGTCGGCTATGTCTTCCAGGAATGATTCGGGAACTTTCAGCTCTTCGGTTAGGAATTTGAAATCATCGTTGTCCGGGCATTCTACGTTGACCCAGCAGTTGGGTTGCCATTCGGCCTTTTCAGTGAAGCCGTTTTCACTGTAGAGATACTTTCTCATTGTTTGCCTCCTTTCAGGTTGGAACAGAGGCATTGCAGTCAACGTCTCCGTTCGTTTTATTGGTGAATACTATTGCACGTTCGTGGGTTTGAATCGTCCATATTTCTTGTTTTTTTATTTTTTAAGCGTGGCAAAAGTACATAAATCATTTGAAACAGTACGCTTTAACAGCTGTTTTTTGTACCTTTGCAGCGCAAAAACAGGTTCCTACTATAAAGAACGTTTGTATCATACAAAAAGATTATACAATTAAATTCGATTAATATTATGAGTAAGAAAGCCCTTTTAATGATTCTTGATGGCTGGGGCATCGGCGATCAAGGCAAAGATGATGTGATTTTCAATACACCTACTCCGTATTGGGACAGTCTGTTGGCAGCTTATCCGCATTCCGAGCTTCAGGCAAGCGGTGAAAACGTTGGTTTGCCCGACGGACAGATGGGTAATTCTGAAGTAGGTCACCTCAATATCGGTGCCGGACGCATTGTTTACCAGGATTTGGTGAAGATTAACCGTGCTTGTGCCGATGGCAGCATTCTGAAGAACAAGGAAATTGTTTCTGCTTTCTCATATGCAAAGGAAAACGGCAAGAATATCCACTTTATGGGACTGACCAGCAACGGTGGCGTGCACAGCTCTTTTGACCATTTGTTCAAACTCTGCGATATTTCCAAGGAATACGGTATCGAGAATACCTTCATCCACTGTTTTATGGACGGTCGTGATACCGACCCGAAGAGTGGTAAAGGTTTCATTGAGCAGTTGACTGCTCATTGCGAGAAGTCTGCCGGCAAGATTGCTTCCATCGTGGGACGTTTCTATGCAATGGACCGTGACAAACGTTGGGAGCGTGTGAAGGTTGCCTACGATTTGTTGGTAAACGGTGAAGGCAAGGTTGCTACGGATATGGTCCAGGCTATGCAGGAGTCCTACGACGAAGGCGTTACGGATGAATTCATCAAGCCGATTGTGAACGGTGGCTTCGACGGTACCATCAAGGAAGGTGATGTTGTAATCTTCTTCAACTACCGCAATGACCGTGCCAAGGAATTGACCGTTGTCCTCACCCAGCAAGATATGCCCGAACAAGGCATGCAGACCATTCCGGGCCTGCAGTTCTACTGCATGACTCCGTATGACGCCAGCTTCAAGGGTGTACATATCCTTTTTGATAAGGAGAATGTACAGAACACATTGGGCGAATATCTTGCTGCCAATGGCAAGACCCAGCTGCACATTGCCGAAACAGAGAAGTATGCACACGTGACTTTCTTCTTCAACGGTGGCCGCGAGACTCCCTACGATGCTGAAGAGCGCATCCTGGTTCCTTCTCCGAAGGTTGCCACTTACGACTTGAAGCCTGAAATGAGTGCGTACGAGGTGAAGGACAAGTTGGTTGAAGCTATCAAGACCCAGAAGTTCGATTTCATCGTGGTGAACTACGCCAATGGTGATATGGTGGGACATACCGGTATCTACGAAGCTATTGAGAAGGCAGTGAAAGCCATTGACGAATGTGTGAAAGATACTGTTGAAGCTGCCAAGGCAAACGATTATGAAGTAATCATCATCGCCGACCACGGTAATGCCGACCATGCTCTGAATGAGGATGGTACTCCGAATACTGCCCACTCTCTGAACCCCGTTCCTTTCGTTTACGTTACTGCAAACAAGGACGCCAAGGTTGAGAACGGTGTATTGGCTGACGTAGCTCCTTCTATCCTGCATATCTTGGGTATGGAGCAGCCGGCCGAAATGACTGGTAAGGATTTGATTAAGTAAGGCGTCAAAGCCGTAACAATATTTAGACGCGGATTATACGGATTCCACGGATGCTCTTAAAGTTGAGTCTGTGCAATCCGGATAATCCGCGTCTTTTTTCAATAGAACGATTATGATACAGATTGGTGATGTTGTGGTTTCTTTCGATGTCTTGCGCGAGAAGTTCTTGTGTGATTTGGGTGCCTGCCAGGGGATTTGCTGCATTGAGGGCGATGCCGGTGCTCCCGTAGAGCTGGACGAGGTGGAGAAACTGGAAGAGGTGCTTCCGCTGATTTGGGACGAGCTTTCTCCCGAAGCCCGCACCGTGATAGAGGAGCAAGGTGTGGTCTATACCGATTGTGAAGGTGACCTGGTGACTTCTATTGTGAACAACAAGGATTGCGTCTTTACCTGCTATGATGATAAAGGCTGTTGCTATTGCGCCATCGAAAAGGCTTACCGTGAGGGTAGGACCAACTTCTACAAACCCATATCCTGTCATCTCTATCCGATAAGGGTGGGGAACTACGGACTCTATAAGGCAGTGAACTATCATCGTTGGGATGTCTGCAAAGCCGCTATGCTGTTGGGACAAAAGGAAAATCTGCCCGTGTACAAGTTTCTGAAAGAGCCGCTTATCCGTAAGTTTGGTGAGGACTGGTATGCAGAGCTGGAATTGGTAGTGGAAGAGATGAAAAAACAAGGAATCCTATAGTTCTTCCGTGCGGAGACGGGCCTCTTCTTTGGAGGAGAAGAGGGATAAAGGAAAAGCCCCGGTCAGCAGGATTATCCTGCCCGTCCGGGGCTTCCTCGTTGTAAGATGTGAGGTTGGTTATTTATTATTTATTAAGCGTCAATATTTGCATACGTTGCATTCTTTTCGATGAAATCGCGGCGCGGGCCCACGTCTTCACCCATCAGCATGGAGAAGATATAGTCGGCTTCGGCTGCATTTTCAAGATGCACCTGCTTCAGCATACGGTTTTCCGGATTCATGGTGGTTTCCCACAACTGTTCCGGGTTCATTTCACCCAAACCTTTGTAGCGTTGGGTGTGTACTGCGTTTTCCGAACCGCCGCCGTAAGTGTCGATGAACTTCTGGCGCTGCTGGTCTGTCCAGCAATACTCTTTCGCCTTGCCTTTGGTGCAAAGGTAAAGGGGAGGAGTGGCGATGTACAAGCAACCCTGCTGGATGACTTGTGGGAAGTAACGGAAGAAAAGCGTCATAATCAGCGTGTCGATGTGAGAACCATCGACGTCGGCATCGGTCATGATGATAATCTTCTTGTAGCGCAGCTTGTCAATGTTCGCTTCTTTGCTGTCTTCACCGTCCACGCCGAAACGGATGCCCAGCGCCTGGATGATATTGTTTACTTCGTCGCTCTCGAATGCCTTGTGCCACATGGCCTTTTCCACATTCAGAATCTTACCGCGAAGCGGCAGGATAGCTTGGAACGCACGGTTACGGCCTTGCTTTGCTGAACCGCCTGCCGAGTCACCCTCGACGAGGAACAATTCGCATTCTTCCGGGTCCTTGCTGGAGCAGTCGGCCAACTTACCGGGCATGCCACCGCCGGACATCGGCGATTTGCGTTGTACGGATTCGCGTGCCTTACGTGCGGCGATACGTGCCTGGGCGGCAAGAATCACCTTGTCTACAATCAGCTTGGCTTCCTTCGGGTGTTCCTCCAAGTAGTAGGTGAGGGCCTCGCCCACAGCCTGGTCTACGGCGCCCATCACTTCGTTGTTACCCAGCTTTGTCTTGGTCTGTCCTTCGAACTGAGGCTCTGCCACCTTGATGGAGATAACGGCAGTCAGTCCTTCACGGAAGTCGTCTCCTGCAATCTCTACCTTGGCTTTCTCCAGCATCTTGTTGTCTTCGGCGTATTTTTTCAACGTACGGGTCAGTGCACGGCGGAAACCTGCCAAGTGGGTACCCCCTTCAATGGTATTGATGTTGTTTACGTAAGAGTGTACATTTTCGTTATAAGAAGTGTTGTACATGATGGCTACTTCCACCGGTGTGCCTTGCTTCTCGGTATTGATGTAGATTACATCGTTCATGAAGTGCTCGCGTGAGGAGTCCACGTAGCGCACAAATTCCTTCAGGCCTTCTTCCGAGTAGAAGATTTCCTTCTTGGCATTTCCCTCTTCGTCCTTTACGCGAAGGTCGGTCAGTGAAATCTTGATGCCTGCGTTCAGGTAAGCCAACTCGCGCATGCGGGTGGCAAGAATATCATAGTTGTAGACTGTCTCCGTAAAGGTGGTACCGTCCGGCCAGAACTGTTGGCGTGTACCGGTAATGTCTGTTGTGCCCACTTCTTTGACGGAGTAGAGCGGATGTCCGCAGGAATATTCCTGCTGATAGATTTTTCCGTTACGGAAAACCTGGGTAGTCATGTGTGTAGACAAGGCGTTTACGCAAGATACACCTACACCATGCAGACCTCCCGATACCTTATAGGAACCTTTGTCGAACTTTCCTCCGGCATGCAGTACGGTCATTACAACTTCCAGCGCGGATTTCTTTTCCTTTTCGTGATAGTCTACCGGGATACCACGTCCGTTGTCTTGTACGGTGATGGAGTTGTCCTCGTTAATGGTGACTTCGATGTGGTCGCAATAGCCGGCAAGTGCCTCGTCGATGGAGTTATCCACAACCTCGTACACCAGGTGGTGAAGTCCTTTGCTGCTAATGTCGCCAATATACATCGCGGGACGCTTTCTCACTGCTTCCAAACCTTCCAGTACCTGGATGTTTTCGGCAGAATAGCTCCCGTTATTGGAGTGAATCTGTTCTTCAGTCATAATCTTTTTTCCTTATTGTAATAACAGAGCAAATATAGTGAAAATCCTCGGGATATGGTGCTAAACAAACGGATAAATTCGGGTAGTTTACAGCTTTTTAGCACAGAAAAGAAACTTGTGTGGAAGCAGGTAAATAGAGAGGTATAAATGAGAAAGGCCGGACTAAAAAGTCCAGCCTTGTAATATCTTTTGTGTAACAGTCAACTTAAGCCAGCTTGTTGATATAGATAGCCAATTTTGACTTCAAGTTGTTAGCCTTGTTCTTGTGGATTACATTAGTCTTAGCCAATTTATCCAACAGTTTTGTGATACCCGGATACATTGCTGTTGCTGCAGCTTTGTCTGTAGTAGCACGAAGTTTACGAACAGCGTTTCTCATGGTCTTGCCATAATATCTGTTGTGAAGTCTTCTTGTTTCTTCTTGTCTGATTCTCTTCAGTGATGATTTATGATTTGCCATCTCGACTAATCTTTTTTAATTCGTTTATTTTTTTATTTTGTAGCCCGTGGGGGAATCGAACCCCCCTTTCAAGAATGAAAATCTTGCGTCCTAACCGATAGACGAACGGGCCATCCTTTGATGAGCGTTTCCGCTCTTGCAAAGAGCCTTTATTTCTCGTTTGCGGATGCAAAGGTAGAAACTATTTTTGAATTACCAAAACATTCGCAAGAAAAAAATATAGCTTTTTGTTGTCTTTTGTCTTAGAATGGAGCGTTATTTATTGAAAATCAGTGTAATATATGCTTTTATTTTTTTTACACTCCTTACCTTGTTTTTTTATTCTTCTCCTTTTGTTTCTCTTCTTTCGGGCTTTTTTTGTAGCTTTGTTATCAGATTGAAACCAGATAAAGAAATCGGGAATGTTACAGAAAACACAGGGAATTGTACTGCATACCTTGAAATATAAGGATACATCTCTCATTGCAGACATCTATACGGAGGTGGCTGGCAGGGCTTCCTTCATGGTGTCCATACCCCGTTCGCGCAAGGCGGCGGTGAAGCCGGTACTCTTCCAGCCGCTGGCATTGGTGGAACTTGAAGCCGATTTCCGTCCTAATGCCACTATATATAAGGTGAAGGAGGCGAAGTCTCTTTATCCTTTTGCCACGCTTCCCTACGATCCCTACAAATCCGCCATCGCTTTGTTTCTTTCGGAATTCCTTTATCGCGCCGTCCGGGAGGAGGCAGAGAACCGTCCGCTGTTTGCTTATCTGTATCATTCCGTCATCTGGCTGGATGAATGCAGGGAGGGGTTTGCCAATTTCCATCTGGTCTTCCTGATGCGCCTTTCCCGTTTTCTCGGTTTGTATCCCAACCTGGAGGATTATCATGCCGGAGATTACTTCGATTTGCAGAATGCTTGTTTCACTCCCTTGCGTCCGCAGCTTCATTCCAATTACATCGCTCCCGAGGAGGCGGCCCGCCTGACACAGCTGATGCGCATGAATTATGAAACGATGCATCTTTTCACCATGAACCGGTTGGAGCGTACCCGCTGCCTGAACATTATGAATGAATATTATCGTCTGCATCTGCCGGATTTCCCGGTATTGAAATCACTTGAGGTATTGAAGGAGCTTTTTGATTGATTATCGTCGATGTAACGGCCCAATAAGTGTGCGCTGCCTTTATTATAGGAGTAGGGAGTTTTACTTACTGCTGTAAGGGTCGTTACGATAAGCTGTAACGGTCGTTACAATATAGGGTAACGACCGTTTCAATATAGGGTAACCGTCGTTACATCATTAGGTAACGGCTTTTACATCTTATGGTAAACGGTCGGTAAATATAATGCGTTGATAGATAGCGTATAATCTCTTGTGGGGGAGGATATGGATTGGTATGTAAAAAGCCGTGTTCAACAGACTTTGGACGCAGAGTCCCTCTGTTGAAGCACGGCTTATATGATAGGGGAAGTGTATTTCTTTATCCCAGCAACTCTTTTACTTTGGCTGAGATGGCGCGGCCTTCGGCAAGTCCGGCAAGTTTCTTGCTGGCTACACCCATCACCTTGCCCATGTCCTTGCCGCTGGTGGCGCCGACTTCGGCTATGATTTCCTTCAAGGCTGCCTCCAGTTCTTCGGCGCTCATCTGCTTGGGCAGATAGGTTTCAAGCACCTTTACTTGTGCCAGCTCATCGTCTGCCAAGTCCTGGCGACCTTGCTGTACATAGATTTCAGCGGCGTCTTTGCCTTGCTTGGTCAGTTTTTGGATAATCTTCAAAGCATCTGCATCGCTCAGGGTATCGTTGGCTCCGGGAGCGGTTTTGGCTTCAAGGAATACTTTCTTTACGTTTCTCAATGTTTCGAGAGCCACTTTGTCTTTGGCTTTCATGGCTGTTTTAATGTCTTCGCTGACTTTTTCAAATAAATCCATATTGTTATAGGTTTACTCCTGTTCTCCCGAAGGGGAGGAGGATGGTTTTACATATCGGGAACGGAAAAATCAGAAGGTGATGACTCCCCCTGCACCGCCTTCTGCTTCTTGCGCGGCTTCGGTGGCGAGCTGCCCTTCCTGCTCTGCCTTCATCTTGATGCTGTTCAGCGTACTTTTGTCACGCAGATAGGTCGGAGAATTCTCTACCATGCTGATGATGTCGGCGTTGTCCATGTCTTCGGGATTGAAGAGATAGATATGGCGACGGCGGCTGCGCTGGGAACGGGCGTTGGCATCCTTGCCGTAGTACACTTCGCGGCGGTTGCGTCTCTGTTCCTCTTCCTCCTCCAGCTCGGCAAGGCGTTGCTGTTCTTCGGCGGTGCGCTGGGTGATGCGGTCGTCCATCTCCTTCATGTGGATGTCCTGGATACCGAAACCGGTGGCAAGCAGGGTGATTTTCACTTTCTGTTCCAGCTTGTCGTCAATGGCCATACCGAATTTGGTTTCGAAGTCGCGGCTGAAACGGTTCATGAACTCCTTCACCTCGTCCATCTCGCTCATCATCAGCTTGTATTGTGCACTGTAAGAGATGTTGAGGAGTACTTTCTTGGAGTTGAAGATGTCGTTGTTGTTCAGCAACGGCGAGTGCTGCGCGTTCTTGATGGCTTCGCTGACACGGTTGTCACCTTCGCCGTAGCCGGTACTCATGATGGCTACGCCGCCGTCCTTCAGCACTGTTTTCACGTCGTTGAAGTCGAGGTTCACCTTTCCATGCAGGGTGATGATTTCGGCAATACTCTTGGCGGCTACCGAAAGGGTGTCGTCGGCCTTGTCGAACGCGTCGTCCACGGACAACTCGCTGTATATCTCGCTCAGCTTTTCATTGTTGATGACCAGCAGGGCATCTACGTGCTTGCTGATTTCCTCTACGCCATCCAGTGCCTGGTCTATCTTCTTGTCGCCCTCCCAGCGGAAAGGGATGGTGACGATGCCGATGGTTAGGATATCCATTTCCTTGGCGGTCTGTGCAATGATGGGTGCGGCACCCGTACCGGTACCACCGCCCATTCCGGCAGTGATGAATACCATCTTGGTGCCGTCGTTCAGCATATTCTTGATGTCTTCGATGCTCTCTTCTGCTGCCTTGCGGGCACGGGCAGGGCGGTTTCCGGCTCCCAGGCCTTCTTTTCCAAGCTGTAACTTCACGGGCACGGGAGAGTCCTTCAACGCTTGGTTGTCTGTGTTGCACAGTACGAACGTCACGTCGTGTATACCTTCCCGGTACATATGGTTCACGGCATTGCCGCCACCTCCGCCTACACCGATTACTTTAATGATTTTCGGTGAATCGGTCGGGAAATCGAATTGTACTATATCTTCCATAATAACTTAATTTTCTGGCACATTATCACATTATTACTTCATATCGTCGTCCGAGAAGATTTCGTTGGAAATCTTGTTGAAAGTCTTTTCGAACCAGCTGGGGCCTTCTTTCTTTTTCTTCTTTTTCTCTTCCTTTTCGCGCAGCTCCCTTTCTTTTCGCTCACGCTCCTTGCGTTCTTTCTCTTCCCTCTCGCGCTGTGCCTTGGCGGCGCGTGCGGCAGCTTCCTGCTCTTTCAGCGCTTCGTCGTCAACGAATATGTCGACCGGTTTGGGAGGAACATGGGAGGCAGGCTGCTGCACCGGCTTCACCTCTTGCAGGCAGCAATTCTCGTTGCCGGCAGCCAGCAGGCCCAGCAGTGTGTTGTGCATGCCGTCCTTCTTGGGCTCGTCGCTGCGTGTGTGGACGGTGGTCTGTACGAACTTGGCGGTCTTTACCTTTTCAATCTTGCTCACTCTATGGAAGGCTTTCTCAAGATTCTTCAGATTGGCTCCTCCACCGGTAAATACTACACCGGAGAAAAGTTTGTCCTCGTAGCCGGAAAGCTGTAACTGGTTCCATACGTTGGCAAGGATTTCTTCTGCACGGGCTCCGATAATATTGTTCAGCAGAGCCAGTTCGAAGGTACGGCCGTCTTCCGACGTGCATACGGCAGGGGTCTCGGCGTCTTCTTCCTCCTCGTAGAGGGCATCACCGTATTGCAGTTTCAGCTTCTCGGCATCTTCCTCTTCCATTTGCAGGGAAGTGATGTCGTGGGTAATGTTGTTTCCACCCAGCGGCAGTACGCTGAGGTAGCGCAGGATATTGTTCTTATAGACCAGCACGGTGGTGGTGTCGGCACCGAAGTCCACCAGTGCACAGCCTGAACGCATCTCGTTTTCGGTCAGCACGGCTTTGGCCAACGCAGTGGGAGCCACGAGCAGGTCGTCGGCAATTTCCACTTTGGCTTGCTCGAAGCTGTGTTCGAGGTTCTTCTTCAGCGAGGCACGCGCCACGATGTTGAGGAACTGCCCGGTGATGTATCTTCCGGCAACTCCTACGGGCTCCACATGCAGCGTGTTGTCTATCTTGTATTCTTGCGGGGCTACATCCAGCACACTCATGTCTACCAAGGGTACATCACGGTTCTCGTCGCAAATCTCGTCTACCAGTTCTTGCGAAATGATGCTCTCTTCCTCCAGCGTACGGCTTACCGCATTCCTCACCGTGCGCAATGATTGTCCGCCGATGCCTACATATACTTTGGCGATGGAGTTGTTCAGCTGGCCTTCCAGCTTGTTGATGATGGAAGTCAGCGCTTGTGCGGTCTTGTCAATGTTGTAGATGGCCCCTTTGTGTATAAACGAGGATGCATCTTCGCATGCATAAGCCAACACCTGGATACTTCCGTCACTGTTCTTCTTCCCTGCGATACCGGAAATCTTGGCAAGAAAGACAGACATCATTGTGAAGTTCAAAAACCCAATGGAAGGCTGGAAACTATACGCCCTTAACAACGACGGAACGCGCGGCGATGAAATCGAAATGGATAGGACCGCTGAGATGGCATCGGTCAGGCTCTCGACTGTAAAGGGAAGGACGGTCATTTTCGCATACGAACTCGTAAAAGAATAGCCCCTCTCTCCATAGAAAAAGGCTCCGTCCATTCGGGCGGAGTTTTTTTTTGCGGCGGATTAGAGCGGTGTGAAATTTTTACCAGTATACCAAGTTTGCCGAAATTTGCCGCCGGGTAAAATTTTTCGCAAAACCGCCCGATTTATAAAAAATCGCGTTCCGCAATTTTAATAAAAAAAATTATCGGCAATAATAAACTCCCGCTCTACAAAACGTCTGCGCTCTCCTCTTGGATAGTGGGCGGGCGGCTTAAATAATGACGGCCTATGGATACTCTCGAGTTTCCGAATCGAAATCTTGTTTTTTTTCGGACTGTAAAGAGGAATTTTCATTCGCGCACGCTAAGGCTTTTGTAGAGCCAAAACTTTTTTATTTTGCAAAAAACTTTTTAATATCAAAAAAAAGATAATACTAAAAAAATATGAGCTACGACAATTATTTAAAATAGAATCAAGAATTTGCGGCAAGACAAATGGGGAAATTCCCTGCGCCTGTTCGACCGTGGCCACTACTGCGCCGGCTAAAACGCCTGTTAACAATGATACAACTATACTGACAACCATTGCATTATATATAATACTTGCATTAAGCCTACCAATAACCTTAAACGCACTTGCAAGAACTTATTTTGGCAACGACGCAATCATAATCGCGATAATATTAGCGTGCGTTATATCGTTGTTTCCGTCGGTCTTGCTCTTTGCGCTTGGAGACATCGTCAAATATTAAAAAATAGTCTCCGACAACC
>ENA-OURV01002444-OURV01002444.1-human-gut-metagenome-genome-assembly--contig:-NODE-2444-length-12894-cov-2.930213_pt1 | contig 12894 bp, 9 predicted proteins | sample MGYA00242141_ERZ509072 | MGnify/ENA primary metagenome ERZ509072 (study PRJEB26280, sample SAMEA2338763) | human gut metagenome | biome: human gut; feature: human-associated habitat; material: faeces... | reverse complement strand
GCAATCTGGAATGAATTTTGGCTAAGTTACTGTGAACGGAGTGAACAGTAACGAAATTGCCGCAGAGGCTGTATGAAATTCAGGCAGGCAGGAAATGATATGGAGGATTAAAATGAAATTAATATCCTTACTGGAAAAGCTGGAATATACATGTCTTCAGGGCAGTACAGACCAGGAAGTAAAAAATGTGGTTTATGATTCCCGGAAAGTAGAAGAGGGCTCTCTTTTTATCTGTATCCGCGGTGCAGTGGTGGATGGCCATAAATTTGTGCCGGATGTAGTTGCAAAAGGAGCAAAGGTTCTGATCGTGGAAGAAGCTGTGGAAGCACCGGAAGATGTGACAGTCATTCTTGTGAAAGATACACGATATGCAATGGCGTTTATTTCTGCCGCATATTTCGGATATCCTGCAGAGAAACTGAAAACAATTGGTATCACAGGAACCAAAGGAAAAACAACCACTACGTATATGGTAAAATCTATTCTGGAAAATGCCGGATATAAAGTGGGACTGATCGGAACCATTGAAGCGATCATCGGTGACAAAGTGATTCCTGCAAAGAACACAACACCGGAGTCTTATGTGATTCAGGAATATTTCCATGAGATGGCAGAAGCCGGCTGTGACTGTGTGGTTATGGAAGTTTCTTCACAGGGACTTATGCTTCACAGAACACAGGGCTTTGTTTTTGACTATGGTATCTTTACAAATATTGAGCCGGATCATATCGGACCAAATGAACATAAGGATTTTGATGATTATCTCAGATGCAAGTCCTTACTTCTGAAACAGTGCAAGGTAGGAATTGTAAACAGAGATGATGAACATTTCGAGAAGATTATTGAAGGTCATACATGCAGCCTGGAAACTTATGGATTTTCACCGGAAGCAGACCTTCGTGCGGAAGATGCAAAGCTGGTCGGAGGTAAAGGATATCTGGGTATTTCCTACCATCTGAAAGGACTTCTGGATTTTCATGTGGAGATAGATATTCCCGGTAAATTCAGCATCTACAATTCATTGACAGCAATCGCGATCTGCCGTCATTTTAAGGTTTCGGAAGAGAACATTCTCAAAGCCTTAAAAGTAGCTAAGGTAAAAGGCCGTATCGAAATGGTAAAAGTATCCGATGATTTTACTCTGATGATCGATTACGCGCATAATGCCATGGCTCTGGAGAGTCTTCTGACCACTTTGAAAGAATATCATCCCCACAGACTGGTATGTCTGTTTGGATGCGGAGGCAACAGATCGAAGCTTCGCCGCTATGAGATGGGAGAGGTTTCCGGAAAGCTTGCAGACCTTACCATCATTACCTCTGATAATCCACGTGATGAAGAACCACAGGCGATCATCGATGATATCAAGATTGGTATGGCAAAAACCGATGGAAAATATGTAGAGATTCCGGACAGAAAAGAAGCCATCGCCTATGCAATCCATCATGGAGAGCCGGGGGATATTATAGTTCTGGCAGGTAAGGGACATGAGGATTATCAGGAAATTAAAGGAAAGAAATATCCTATGGATGAACGTGTCCTGATCGCAGATATTCTTGCTGGTAAATAGGTAGCGGGTCAAACAGGAATAAGTTCATGATATATGCTGATATAATAATTGATATTTCCAGTGATAAACTGGACCGGAGTTTTCAATATCGTGTACCGGAAAGGCTGGAGAAGAAAATAAAGGCAGGGATGGTGGCAGCCATCCCTTTTGGAAATGCCGGCCGGGTGCGTAAAGGATATGTGATCGGATTGTCAGATAAACCGAAAATTGCTCCCGAAAAGATTAAAGAAATCAGTGAAATCTGCAGTGGAGAAGATACTACGGAATCCAGACTGATCGCCCTGGCAGCCTGGATGAGAGAAAATTATGGTTCCACCATGATCCAGGCTCTCAGGACAGTACTTCCTATCCAGGAGAAAATCAAGGCAAAAGAGAAAAAATATATATGCCTGGATATTTCCGAAGAGGCGGGAACGCAGTTGCTGAAAGAACTTGAACAAACAAGGTTTAAAGCCAGAACAAGACTTCTGAGGGAACTTCTGGAGAAAAAAAGACTGGATTATACACATGCGGCGAAAGAACTGGGGACAACTTCTGCTGTTGTAAAGAAATTTCAGGAGCAGGGGATTATCCGCATAGAATATGATGAGATAATGAGAACTTCACTGAATACAGGTGATATTTCCGGAGAAAGGCGAATGCCGCTTACAGATGAACAGGAAGCGGCAGTAAAACAGATACAGAGAGAGTGGGAAAAACCATCGCCGAAGCCTGTACTGATCGAGGGAGTGACAGGGAGCGGGAAAACCCAGGTGTATATAAAGCTGATCGAGCAGACGCTTTCTCAGGGAAAAGAAGTAATCGTGCTGATCCCGGAGATTGCTCTGACATATCAGACGGTACGCAGATTTTATGCCAGATTTGGGGATAAAGTATCAGTTATCAATTCCAGACAGTCTCAGGGAGAACGCTATGATCAGTTTAAACGTGCGAAAAAGGGAGAAGTCCAGGTGATGATCGGTCCCAGATCTGCGCTGTTTACGCCATTTGCCAGTCTGGGACTGATCATTATTGATGAAGAACATGAACCAAGTTATAAAAGTGAAAGCACACCCCGTTATCATGCAAGGGAAACTGCAATCCGGAGAGCTGTTTTAGAACATGCAAATGTGGTAATGGGTTCAGCTACTCCATCAGTGGAAGCCTACAGTAAGGCAATGAATGGGGAATATAGTCTGGTCAGGCTGACAACAAGATATGGAAGCAGACCTCTGCCCCGGGTTTCTGTCGTAGACCTGCGTGAGGAATTAAAAGCAGGGAACAGGTCTGTACTGAGCAGAGAACTCCGGCAAAAGATGAAAGGCCGGTTTGAGAAAAAAGAACAGGTAATGCTTTTTCTGAACAGAAGAGGATACGCAGGTTTTGTATCCTGCCGGTCCTGTGGACATGTGATGAAGTGTCCGCATTGTGATGTTTCTCTTTCGGAGCATAATAATGAAAGGCTTTTATGTCATTACTGTGGATATGAGACAGGAAAACCCCGGATATGCCCGGTGTGCGGATCGCCTTATATTGGCGGATTTAAGGCAGGAACACAGCAGATCGAGAAGGTAGTGCGGGAAGATTTTCCAGAAGTCAGGACTCTCAGAATGGATTTTGATACAACAAGAACCAAGGGCAGCTATGAAAAAATCCTTGCAGCTTTTGCAGCTCATGAGGCAGATATACTGATCGGAACACAGATGATCGTTAAGGGGCATGATTTTCCGGATGTCACACTCATGGGAATAGTAGCAGCGGATCTTTCGCTGAATGCAGAGGATTATCGATGTGCGGAACGTACCTTTCAGCTTCTCTGTCAGGCAGTCGGCCGGGGAGGACGGGGGGAAAAACCGGGAGAGGCAGTGATCCAGACCTATCATCCGGATCATTACAGTATTCAGGCGGCGGCAGTGCAGGATTATCAGGCATTCTATGAGGAAGAGATGAGTTACCGTATGCTTCTGGATTATCCGCCTGCGGCACATATGCTGGCAGTTCTGGGTTCAGGTCCGGAAGATGAGAAACTGGTTCAGGCCATGTATTATCTGAAACTTTATATAGAAAGGATATACAGAGAAAATGACCTGCATATCATTGGCCCGGCATATGCGTCAGTTGGAAAAGTTAAGGATATTTACAGACAGGTTATCTATTTAAAACATAAAGATCATAAAACGCTGGTACATATCAAAGACCAGCTGGAGAAATACATAGAGATAAATTCCGGTTTCCGGAAAATATACATACAATTTGATTTCAGTTAATTATGGCAGATTTTTTCAAAATCTCATTACTGAAGTAATCTGCTGCAGAAGGGAAAACCGGAAGGCAGTAATTTCTGAAATCGTGATATAACAATAATCAAGATATCAGGTTAGGGGCAAAATATCTTTTGATTCTAACATCATAATCAAAGAAGAGGAGAATAAAGAAATGGCACTTAGAAAAATCAGATTACAGGGCGACGAAGTACTTGCAAAGGTCAGCAGACCGGTAGAAAAAATGACACCACGTATTCATGATCTGATCGGGGATATGCTTGAAACCATGTATGATGCAATGGGGGTTGGCCTCGCTGCACCACAGGTAGGTATGCTGAAGCGTATTGTTGTGATCGATATAGGAGAGGGTCCTATCGTGTTGATCAATCCTGAAATCCTTGAAACATCAGGCGAACAGACTGGTGATGAAGGATGCTTAAGTGTACCTGGAATGGCTGGTCAGGTAACACGTCCGAACTATGTAAAGGTAAAAGCTCTGGATGAGGATATGAATGAAGTAGAATATGAAGGGGAAGGTCTTCTTGCGCGTGCTTTCTGCCATGAGATCGATCATCTGGACGGACATATGTATACAGAACTGGTAGAAGGAGAACTTCATCAGGTTTCCTATGATGAGGATGAGGAGTGATAATCAAATGAAGATAGTATTTATGGGAACACCGGATTTCGCAGTGCCGTCATTACATGCACTGACAGAAGCCGGATATGCGGTGGCAGCAGTGGTGACTCAGCCTGACAAACCAAAAGGGAGAGGTAAGACATTATTGCCAACACCTGTAAAAGAAGAAGCCGTTATGCACGATATTCCGGTATATCAGCCGGAGAAAGTGAGAAATAACCCTGAATTTCTGGAGATTCTGAAAGAAATCAATCCTGATATCATAGTTGTTGCTGCATATGGACAGATTATTCCAAAAGAAATCCTGGAACTTCCGAAATTTGGATGTATCAATATTCATGCGTCTCTTCTTCCGAAATACAGAGGAGCAGCGCCTATCCAGCAGGCTGTGATCGACGGGGAAAAAGTATCAGGTGTAACGATCCAGCAGATGGGAGAAGGTCTTGATACCGGTGATATGATTTCAAAGATAGTAATTCCGATCTCTCCGACAGAAACAGGTGGAAGCCTGTTTGGAAAACTTGCGCAGGCCGGTGCGGATCTGCTGATCAAGACACTTCCATCTATTGAGCAGGGAACTGCGGAGTTTGAAAAACAGCCGGAGGAGAGTCCTACACCTTATGCGGCTATGATCACCAAACAGATGGGACTGATGGATTTCAGAAAATCTGCAGAAGAACTGGAACGCCTTGTACGCGGCCTGAATCCATGGCCAAGTGCTTATACATTTCTTAATGGAAAAACTCTGAAAGTGTGGAAATGTAAAGTCAGCACTGAGAAAACAGATGCTGTTCCGGGAACAATCTTCCTGGCAGATAAAGAGGGGATCCATACAGCATGTGGAGAAGGAGTGCTGATTCTTACAGAGATACAGCTAGAAGGTAAGAAGCGTATGGAAACAGAAGCCTTTCTCCGGGGATATCACATTGAAAATGGAATTGTTTTTACAGATCATAAGGAGTGATTAGATGTACGGATATTATTATTTTGATCCTACGTATTTACTGCTCGTTATCGGAATGGTGCTGTCTTTACTGGCATCTGCAAAGGTAAAGAGTACGTTTTCTGTTTACAGCAGAGTGCGCAGTGCATCGGGGCTTACAGGCGCCGATGCTGCCAGACGGATTCTTCGTATGTCGGGAATTACGGATGTTACGGTAGTACCCATATCCGGCAGCCTGACAGACCACTATGATCCGGGAAGTAAGAAACTGGCACTTTCCCAGGATGTATATGATAAAACATCGGTGGCTGCGATCGGAGTGGCTGCGCATGAATGTGGACATGCTATTCAGCATGCGACTAACTATGTGCCATTGAATCTTCGCTCTGCGATTGTGCCTGTTGCAAACATCGGTTCCACACTTTCCTGGCCATTGTTTCTGGCAGGACTGATTTTCTCAATCCGTCCACTGCTGACTGTTGGAATCATTTTGTTTACATTTGCGGTTCTTTTTCAGCTTGTAACTCTTCCGGTAGAATTTAATGCATCTTCAAGAGCATTGAAAATGCTTGGAAGTTCAGGAATGCTTGGAGCTGATGAGGTAAAAGGTGCAAGAAAAGTCCTTACAGCAGCGGCACTCACCTATGTTGCAGCACTTGCTTCATCAATTCTGCAGCTTTTAAGACTGATCATACTTGCCGGAGGAAGAGACCGTGACTAATGGAATAAATACAAGAGAACTGATATTGCAGATATTACTGGAAATCGAGGAAGAGGGAAAACACAGCCATATCGCTATCCGCAATGCTCTTTCCAAATATCAGTTCCTTCCAAGACAGGAGAGAGCTTTTATTACCAGAGTCTGCGAAGGAACACTGGAATATCGTATTTTAATAGATTATATTATTGATTCATATTCAAAAGTATCTGTAGATAAAATGAAGCCTGTGATCAGGGAAATCCTGAGAAGTGCAGTTTATCAGATCAGGTTTATGGACAGTGTGCCGGACAGCGCAGTGTGTAATGAAGCGGTGAAGCTGGCACAGAGAAAAGGCTTTTACAGCCTGAAACCTTTTGTAAACGGTGTTCTTCGTACGATTGCCAGAGAGTGGAAAAATCTGAAACTTCCTTCAAGGGAAGAAAATCCGGTCAGATATCTGTCTGTCAGATATTCTATGCCGGAAACACTGGTAAACCGTTGGCTTGAGGATTACGGGGAAGAAAAAACAGAAAAGATCCTTACAGATTTTCTCACTGAGAAACCGATCACAGTACGCTGCAGAACTCATAAATATCCACAGAAAGAGATTTATGAGAGCCTGGTCGATCAGGGAGTGGAAGTGAAACCTGCACCTTATCTTCCCTATGCATATGAAATTTCAAATTATAACCATATTCTTGCACTGGATGCATTTATACAGGGGAAAATCCAGGTGCAGGATGTAAGCTCCATGCTGGTGGCAGAAATTGCAGATCCGCAAAAAGGGGATTATGTGATAGATATGTGCGCAGCACCTGGTGGAAAGAGTCTCCATGTTGCAGATAAAATGGGAGATTACGGAACAGTAGATGCACGCGATATCAGCCAGTATAAAGTGGATATGATCGAAGAGAATATTCACAGAACAGACTGCATTAATGTGCAGGCTCATGTGATGGATGCTACGGTATTTGATGTAGATTCAGAACTCAAGGCAGATGTCGTTCTGGCAGATGTCCCATGTTCCGGATATGGAGTAATTGGAAAGAAGCCGGAGATCAAATACAGGGTGACAGCACAGAAGCAGGAAGAGATTGTAATCCTTCAGAGAACAATCCTTGACAATGCGGCAGAATATGTGAAACCGGGCGGAGTGCTGGTATTTAGTACCTGTACTATCGCAAAGGAAGAGAATGAAGAGAACATGTTGTGGTTTATGAATAATCATCCGTTCAAACTGGAGAGTATTGATCCGTATCTTCCGGAAGAACTGCATTCTGAGACAACAGCTCTGGGTTATCTTCAGCTTCTGCCGGGAGTACACAAAACAGATGGCTTCTTTATTGCAAAATTCAGGAGAAAATAAGTAATGACAGACATTAAGTCAATGACGATCGACGAATTAAAGAAACTGATGACCACTCTGGGAGATAAGCCTTTTCGTGCGAAGCAGATTTACAGCTGGCTGCATGAACACCTTGTTACTTCTTATGATGAGATGACAAATCTTTCCAAAAGCCTGAGGGAAAAACTGAAAGAATATCCTGTCACAGCACTGAAGATGGTAGATGTACAGACATCCCGGATTGATGGTACACAGAAGTATCTGTTCCGTCTCAGTGATGGAAATGTGATAGAGAGTGTTCTCATGCGGTATAAACATGGAAATTCTGTCTGTATTTCTTCTCAGGTGGGATGCCGCATGGGATGCAGATTCTGTGCATCTACCATAGGAGGACTGACCAGATGTCTTCTCCCGTCAGAAATGCTGGATCAGATATACAGGATACAGGCTCTGACAGGAGAAAGAGTTTCCAATGTTGTGGTCATGGGAACGGGGGAACCTCTTGATAATTATGAAAATCTTCTCAGGTTTATACATATCCTGACAGAAGACGGAGGACTTCATATCAGTCAGAGAAACCTGACTGTATCTACCTGTGGGCTGGTTCCGAAGATTTATGACCTTGCAAAAGAAAAGCTTCAGATGACACTTGCACTTTCCCTTCACGCACCTAATGATGTGAAGCGACGGGAACTGATGCCAATCGCAAACAAATACAGCATGGATGAGGTTCTGGAAGCCTGCCGTTATTATTTTAAAGAAACCGGGCGCAGGATCACATTTGAATACAGTCTGGTAGCAGGAGTTAATGACAGCGATGAGGATGCAAGGGAACTTTCCGGCAGAATCAGAGATATGAACTGCCATGTAAATCTGATCCCGGTAAACCCTATTAAGGAACGTTCCTTTGTGCGTTCAACAAGACAGGCTGTGGAGAATTTCAAAATAAAACTTGAAAAATGTGGAATAAATGTTACTATTAGAAGAGAAATGGGCAGTGATATTGATGGTGCCTGTGGACAGTTAAGAAAAAGTTATATGGAAAAAACAGAAAGCGAGAAGTGACATGAGGATATATTCAGCTACTGATGTCGGGCAAAAGCGGAAGATGAACCAGGATTATGTGTTCGCAACTGCTGACCCGGTTGGAAATCTTCCGAATCTGTTTGTTGTTGCAGATGGTATGGGTGGTCATAATGCAGGTGATTATGCATCCTCTCATGCGGTTACATCTATGGTGGAGGAAATCCGGCAGGATGCGGATTTTAATCCGGTAAAGGTAATCCGTCATGCCATTGAATGTGTAAATACCGAGATTCTTACCCAGGCACAGCAGGATGAGAAACTCAGAGGAATGGGAACAACGATAGTGGCAGCTACTATCGTAGGACATTACGCTTATGTGGCAAATGTAGGTGACAGCAGACTTTATGTGATCGGAGAGAAGATTCAGCAGATAACAAGGGATCACTCACTGGTGCAGGAGATGGTAAGAATGGGAGAACTTGACCCTGAACAGGCAAGGAAGCATCCGAAGAAAAATATCATTACAAGAGCACTTGGAGCAGAGAAAACAGTGGATATTGATTTCTTTGATTTGAAACTGGAACCCGGAGATGTAGTTTTGATGTGTTCGGACGGGCTCAGCAATATGGTTGAGGACAGCCAGCTGAGGGAAATCATTTCTGACACATCTACAGATCTGGATGAAAAAGGCAGGATACTTATAAGAGAAGCAAATCGCAATGGCGGCAAGGATAATATTGCAATTGTATTGGTAGAACCATTCGCAGACGAGGTGAAAGCATGTTAAAAACGGGAACGATCATAGCAGAACGTTATGAGATATTAGGAAAAATTGGTACCGGCGGAATGGCGGACGTATACAAGGCAAAAGACCATAAGCTGAATCGGTTTGTTGCTGTAAAAGTTCTTAAGCCGGAATTCAGAGAGGATACGACGTTTATCCGCAAGTTTAAAAGTGAGGCTCAGGCTGCAGCAGTCCTGACACATCCGAATATAGTGAATGTATTTGATGTTGGTGACGATAACGGAGTTTATTACATTGTTATGGAGCTTATTGAGGGAATTACTCTCAAGGAGTACATTTCCAAAAAGGGAAAGCTTTCTGTAAAAGAAGCAACCAGTATTGCGATCCAGGTCTCCATGGGACTGGAAGCTGCACACAGCCATGGGATTGTACATCGTGATGTAAAACCGCAGAATATTATCATTTCCATGGATGGAAAGGTAAAAGTAACAGATTTTGGTATTGCAAGAGCCGCTTCTTCCAATACCATAAGCTCAAATGTAATGGGATCTGTTCATTACAGTTCACCGGAACAGGTCAGAGGCGGATACAGTGATGAGAAGAGTGATATTTATTCACTGGGTATCACAATGTATGAAATGGTTACAGGGAAGGTTCCTTTTGACGGAGATACCACAGTAGCTATTGCTATCAAACATCTTCAGGAAGAGATTGTTCCTCCAAGTGTTTATGCACCGGAGCTTCCCCACAGTCTGGAGCAGATCATTCTGAAATGTACACAGAAAAGTGTGGATCGCCGTTATCAGAATATGGAGGATGTGATCGCAGATCTGAAGCATTCTCTGATCGATCCACAGGGAGATTTCGTAACGCTGACGTCTGTGGATAACGAAGCAAAAACAGTTGTGATCTCAGATAAGGAGCTTGGCGAGATCAAACATATGCCGAAGCAGATCGCAAAGTCAGAACCTGAGGCTCTGGAAGAAGAAATCAATGAAACAGATTATGATGATGAGCCGGAAGTGAAAAAGCACAGGAAGAAATCAGATAAGCCTGAGAAAAAGAAAAAAAGAGGCGGGCATGGGCTGACTATTGTAATGCTTCTGATGGGGGTTGTAATCCTGATAGCAATCATTCTGGTCGCAGGAAAGGCGTCCGGACTTATTGGAAGTAACAATGATACAGACAAAAAAACTGAGGCCTCAGATACATCGGAATCAGATGATGACGGAATGGTAACTGTGCCGAATCTGGTAGGAAAAACAGAGGATGAAGCAAAGAATATCACAAAGGATATGAAACTGGGTATTCAGCCTATGGGCGAGGAGGCTTCAAATCAGGCAAAAGGAACCATTTCTTCACAGGATATTCCAAAGGGAAGTAAAGTAGAGCAGTATACGACCATTAAGTATTATATCAGCAAGGGTGCGCAGCAGATCACAATTCCGGATGTGGATGGACAGACCGGAGTAGATGCACAGCAGACTCTGGAAGATATGGGATTAACTGTTGAGATACAGAAAGAATACAGTGAATTAAATGATGATGGTACTCCGGTTACAGATCCGGGATATGCAGTCTCCACAACTCCGACAGCCGGAAACTCTGTTTCAGCAGGAGACAGCGTAACACTGCTTGTCAGCCGAGGCGTAGACTATGGAGACAGTGTGGAGGTTCCAAGTGTTGTCGGAATGACAAAGAATGATGCAGTTACTACTTTTGGTAAGTTCCTCAATGTGGAAGTAAAAGAGGAAAAGAGTACAGAGGTGGCAGAAGGAGAAGTAATTTCACAGGAACCGGAAGCCGGAAACTGGGAAGATCCGGATAATGTAAATGTTGTGATCACAGTAAGTACCGGAGATCAGGAACCTTCGGCTCAGAGTGACAGCGCAGATACTGCTGCATCATCTGATGCTCCGGCACAGACAGCAGATAACAGTGCGGCGGCAGCAGCCGGGGAAGTATGGAAATGTACACAGACTCTGAATACTCCGTCAGGATATTCCGGAGGTCCGGTTCGTCTGGAACTGATCCAGAATGTAAACGGAACACCGACAGCTTCAGTTGTTCTGGAAGATCAGGTAATCCAGTTCCCGTATGATCTGGATATCACAGGTGCACCTGGTATCAGCGAGGGTACTTTGTATCTGTCTGAACAGATTAGTGGAACTTATCAGGAACTCGGAAATTATTCTATTACATTTGCTAAGGCTGAATGATCCATGCAGGGAAAGATAATCAAAGGTATTGCCGGATTCTACTACGTATATGCAGAAGACGGTAATACATATGAATGCAGAGCCAAGGGAATTTTCCGTAAGGATAAATTCAAGCCTCTGGTAGGTGACAATGTGGACATTACAGTTCTGGATGGAAAGGAACTGGAGGGAAGTGTGACGGAGATCCACAAGCGGAAGAATTCTCTGATCCGTCCGGCTGTGGCCAATGTAGATCAGGCACTGGTGATCTTTGCCATGGATAATCCGAAGCCGAACTTCATGCTTCTGGATCGTTTCCTCATTATGATGGAGAGGGAAGGTGTTCCGGCAGTCATCTGTTTTAACAAAAAAGATCTGGCAACAACGGAAGAGCTGGAATTTCTCTATGAAACATACCAGAGCTGCGGCTATCAGGTGATCCTGTCAAGTGCCCTGAAGGGAGAAGGACTCGACGAGATCGAAAAAGTGCTTCAGGGCAGGACAACTGTGGTTGCCGGCCCATCCGGCGTGGGAAAATCTTCTCTTACAAATTCCCTTCAGGAAGAAGTGGAGATGGAAACCGGTGAGATCAGCCGTAAGCTGAAACGTGGAAAACATACCACGCGCCATGCACAGATCATACCGGTGGCGCAGGATACATCTCTTGTGGATACGCCGGGAACCGATCAAATATGGAGGAGCAGGAACTGAAGGATTACTTTCCGGAGTTCCGAAGATATGAAGGACAGTGCCGCTTTCAGGGGTGCCGTCACATACATGAACCGGGCTGTGCTGTTAAGGAAGCCCTTGAGAACAATGAGATCAGCAGACTCCGATATGAAGATTATCTGGAGCTGCACCAGGAATTAAAAGAGAAAAGGAGATACTGAGTCATGGAATACCGATTGTGCCCGTCGATCTTATCAGCAGATTTTAACAGACTGGGAGAACAGATCAAAATTCTGGAAAAGGAAGGCGTTGAATATCTGCATATTGATGTTATGGATGGAGATTTTGTTCCGAGCATATCCTTTGGAATGCCCGTGATCAAATCAATCCGAAAAGAATCCAACATGTTTTTCGACGTACATTTGATGGTAACAGAACCGGAAAGATATATCCGCGATTTTGTAGAATGCGGAGCAGATTCCATTACTGTACATGCGGAGGCATGTGAGGATCTGGAGCGTACACTGGAGCAGATCAGGGCAGCAGGGGTAAAGGCGGCAGTTTCGATCAAGCCATCCACACCGGTAAATGACATCAGCCATCTTCTTGAAGATGTGGATATGGTGCTGATAATGACTGTTCAGCCAGGATTTGGCGGACAGAAATACATGGACGAATGCACGGAGAAGATCCAGGAGCTTCGTGAGCTTATTGATGAAGAAGAGCTGGATGTTGATATCCAGGTAGATGGTGGTATCAATGATGATACACTGGAGACTGTTATGCGTGCCGGTGCAAACCTCATGGTCGCAGGT
>ENA-OURV01002425-OURV01002425.1-human-gut-metagenome-genome-assembly--contig:-NODE-2425-length-12958-cov-5.963652_pt1 | contig 12958 bp, 18 predicted proteins | sample MGYA00242141_ERZ509072 | MGnify/ENA primary metagenome ERZ509072 (study PRJEB26280, sample SAMEA2338763) | human gut metagenome | biome: human gut; feature: human-associated habitat; material: faeces... | reverse complement strand
TAACTAGAAACATAGTAAAGGACTATTAGTCTGGAAAAATGTTCTCTGTTAAATAATAAAACTAAAAGGGATGCTATCACACTAATAATAGTTAGTGTGGTAGCATATATATATATTGTTTGCTGGAAGTTGAAGAACGTGATGGATTATACATTTAAAAATTTTGCCGTAAGTGTTTACAAAAACAATTAAATAATTATAATATGGACACAAATAGAGCTTTTATTAAAACTTTAAATGATTATTACGATGGTAATAACGATTGTAATTCTATTATTATTCCTAATACTTTTGGTATAAGAAAAGTTGATTGTGATTTAATTATAGGTAAAATCGATAATAAAGAAATTAGAATTACAGAAAAGATTTGTATGAATTTTAGTCTTATTGGTAATTATATTTGGAATTGTTTATCAATGCGTAGAAAATATCTTAATTATGCAATAATCGGATATATAGCTAATGCTATTAAATATAATAGCAATATTATTAGAATTCATCTTGATACTATAAGCTGTATTGTTGGAGCGGAATTAAATAATAGAATGTATCAAGAATGTTTAGCAGATCTTAAACGATATTCTATTATTAAAAATACAAGTGTTCGTGGCATGTATGAAGTTAATCCTTTAGCAGTATTTAAAGGAAGTGTTTTCAAACTTCTTGATATAGCAGAAGAATATGGTATTAAAGGATTTGTAGATGATGGCGATAAAGTTATTCTTGATAAGTTTGCTATAACAGAAGATAAAGAAGGTAAGAAAGTTAAAGTTATTCTTAATGGTAAATATCATAATAAATCTAATAAAGATAATAAAGAAGTTAAACAAATTAATTGTGATAATATTAGATATAGTTTTGATAAATAATAATCTGTTATATAACAGATAATAATTGTTTATAGTATGGATTTTATTAATAAAGATAATTATAATCAATTTGAAGTTGTTATGCAAAACCATACTTCTTATGATTTAAAACATAATGATTGTATTAAGAAAACATTTATTGTTAGAACTGAATTTATTCCTTTTAATAGTTTTATCGATTGTAATTTAGAACAGAAACATAATAATAATTCAGATTATAATCAATAACGTTGTATTACATATTGTATCGGATATTGAAGTGAATATTATAGTATTTATAAGATAATACTGTTATAAGTTAAGTGCTTGATTTACAGATAGATATTAAATGTTAAATGTTTGTATATACGGATATTTAACTAAATTTTTAACACATAATGTTGGCGTATGCGGAAAAATATATTATCTTTATGATTATATTAATCATTTAATAGATAAAGTTATGAGATATAGTTTTGAAACTAAAGCTAATAAAATTTATGCTAATAAAGTTGCTTCTTATGCAGAAGAAGATGCTGCTAAAATTATTCCTACTAAATTTTCTCTTGATGTTGAAATAGAAGAAAAAGAAATACTTAATAGTATTGTTAATAATTATCAGGTTTATATTAATAAATCTTGTACTAAAGGAGTTAAATATAGTATTGCTGGAGAATTATTCGATTTAATTGCATATAAACTTCGTAGAGATACTTTGCTTCTTGCTTCATATATTCGTCTTAATATTATTTATAATGGCAATTATGTTGAAATTACAGAAAAAGATTTTATGCAATTTTCTGGTCTTCAAAAGAATTGTTTTTATAATGCTATAGAAGATGCTATTAATAATAAAATTATTGCTCGTACTACTCGTAAATCTATTTATGTTGTTAATCATAATATGATATTTAAAGGCAATCTTGGAGAATTTATTGCAAAATATAAAATTAAATACCCCGATGGTTGTAAAGTTGATAGTAATGGAAAGATTATTTTAGAGCATTAAGATTAATGGTTTTAAGTTATAGTTATTGACAATAGTTATTAAACTGTTGTCGATTGTTGTTTTAAAGCAAACATAAAGCAGAAAATAACAAAAGGAAGATAATAAAAAAGAAATAAAAGTAATAAAATAAAAGCTGTTAATAAAGAAGATAAGAGAAATGATAAATGAAATAATGAAGAAGATAATAAAGAAAATAATGAAAAAAATAAAAGAAATGATGAAATAAGAGATAATACTACTATGAAATTTGATGCTTATGAATGTACACGGGGAGGTATGTAGTAGACTACCCCCGGTGCTATTGATAGTTTTGAATACCCCCGTCATGAAAGTGCCAAACACCTCATACTTCAACATAATAAATCTTGGTATAATAAATATTATACTCATCAAGATGTTGCACTGCATGGCACTGACGATGTTATTACTAACACAATGCAGAGAGTTCAGTGAGAAGCTGACCATGATAACTATGAAATTAAAATTAAATTTATTCAAGAAGTTAACAAATGAAGATAAACATGTAATAACGATTATTGCTGACTTAATTGGTTGTGCATTACTTGTTATTGCTTTATGTTATGGAGTTTATTGGTGTTTGACTTCTTGGTTGTTATCTTAATCATTAAATAATCATGAATGAGTTTGTTTATGTAGTTTCGCTTGCGGGACAATCCGTGTTTCATAATTGGGGTATTCAATATGTCATAAAACATATTGACAATCTTGATAAAGTTCGTACTAAGATTAAAGAAAATTATGGTATTGAATTTGAAGAACTTCCGTCTAATTATTACAACGGTTGGTGGAATTTCGCCAATATAACTGATGATAGAGATATTCATCTTATTGTAGAACGAGTTGATATTATCGATTAACAAATGGCTAATATAGTGAGAGATAATCTTGCTATATTAGCCATTTTTATTTATCTTACATACCTCATACTTCAACATAATAAATCTTGGTGTACAACATATAGCGTTATTGTTGACACTGTTATTACTAACCAAACGCTCGGCAACCAAGTCGTTAAATTGGTGAGACTCTGAAAGAGAGCATTAAAATCATGGCTACTTCAAAAGCTGAAAACGAACTGAGTGTTATCAACGTAGTTGTTAAAGCTGTTAGAGTTTACTCAACAGGAGACAATGTTCGTTATCGTGTTCAATTTAATAGTCCTTTTCAAGGCTATGCAAAAGACATGAATGGTAATTACAATCTTACAGAGATTAATTACATCGATTTTGTTCCTTCTGTTTTGATTGCTCAATGTCTTAACATTGTCGAAGGTCTTGATATTCTGTATACCAAGAAGAAAGAAGCTGGCCTTCGTTCTAATAGAGTGACAGGATTTGGGGCTGCTGAACTTCAAGCTGTTCTTCGTAATGCGAAAATGCAACTTGAACGTAGACATTTCAGTACTGGCGAAGAATACGTTACAGCGGACGGCGAAGTTTGTACTCACGAACACGATGGCTATTCTACTTCTATTGTAGATATTCGTGTTACTGAACGTGTTCAGACAAAGCTCGATGACATGCTTGACAAAATGCTCGAAATCTAATTCGAGCTTATGCTCCAATGGCAGGATTAAGTTCCTGCTGTTGGAGTTTTTCAAACTCAATACCTCATACTATAACATAATAAATTTTGGAAACAAGTTGATTATACAATTAACTGTTCTATTAAGACTTTTACTAATTATATTATTAATTAAAATTTTACAATTATGAAAACAAATGTTGAACTTAGTCCTGAAATTATTAATGCTGTTTATCAAGATATTGTATCTAAATACAATATAACTGATGAAGAAGCCTATAATTACATTACTAACGATTCTAACAATAATAAACAGTCTCGTGAAGAATACATTCTTTATTATTATGAAACTATTATTTTAAAAGATAATAAAAGTGATAGTATTAATGCTGAAGATATCGACAAGGTTAACTTTGAAGAATTAACTGAAACTGACAAAAAAGTTATTGCAAGTCGTAAATATATGTGTCACGAATATGTTAAAGAGATCGTTTATAAACTTAATGAGCTAATTAATAAAGATTTGAGTAATGATAGACGTGCTGTTGATGAATCTGCTGTAGTCATGTATGCTATTCAAGCTATTGAAAGAGATGTTGCTAATGCAGTTAGTGACTGTCAAAAGGTTTTAAAGTTAATGAAACAAAAATGCTCGTAGATAGCTGTTATTAGCTCTATATTGAACGATTGAAAGAGATATGATAGAGAGTAAGGAGAAGAGAAAATGCGAAATTAAGCTATTTGAGGCTATTTAGAGCATTAGTGGCAGTAGCAATAGTAGGAACACATTCCACACCCTTGTTATTACCACTCTCTTCTCCCTCTTTATCTCTCTCTTTAAGACTTCAGCATACTGTGTCAAACAACAAGCTAATCAAAACATCTTAAAACTCTTAATTTCAGCTTGATTATTTTTATTTTTATTTCTATTGTCAATAATATTATTAACAATAGTTTAAATAACAACTCAAATAGCTTTATTTAAAACTTTTGTTTTAGCTTCTGTTTTAGCTTATTTAATAACTCTTTTAAGAGCTTTATTTGCTTTTGTTTGATTAGGTTCATCTTAAACAAGTTTAAGACTCACTCTTTAACTACGTATAACTTTATGTTATTAAATTATAGTAAGTTACAGTTTATAACTCTCATGTAAAACTTTTTATGTAACACAATATAAAACTTAAACAGATATGATTAAATTAATATTATTAGGAATAATATATGCAGTAGTAACTGCAATATGTTTTATAAAAATAAAACGAATAGGGGATTCAATAAGACTTGAAGATACTATAAAAATAGTATTATATTTAGCGGTATTTCTATTTACATCAGTATTAGTAATACAAAATTTATGATTATTATATTATTCAATAGGTTTAGCAACAGCTTTACTTATTGAATAATATATTTATTCACCTCATACAATAACATAATAAATTTTGGATATGTGATTGATAAGACTTTTAATAGTTTTATTAACGTTATCATTATAATTATCATTATTAACAATTAAAAATTATTAGTTATGGCTAAAGAAAATGCTGCAACTGTAGAACAAGTTAGTGTTCAAGTTGAAAATGGTGCTGAAAATGCAAGTAATGAAACGATTAATGTTGGTTATCAAAACTGCATTAAGAAATTAATTGCTGCTGGTTGTAAACGTATTAATTCTGTTAGAATTAAAAACGTTAATTTTACTGAGAAAGATAACTATACTATGGTTAGCTTTACTCTTAGTAATCCTATTCGTGGCTTTGTAAGTAACGATAATGGTATTACTTATCAAGAAGGTATGACTAATACCTTATTTACTTCTTTATATGCTATTGTTGGAGCACTTAAAGAAGATGATGAACTTGGTTGGATGGCTAATGCTCTTCTTGATAATCCTCAAGCTCTTAACTTGATATTTAATGGAGGTAGTGTTGATATTCTTCAACAAGAAATTGTTGCTGGAGAACAATTTACTAATCCATTTAGTACAAGAAATGATGCTACTGTTCAAGTTTATGATCATGATGTTATTATTAATCATATTATTGGTTTTAAACTTGGTAAAACTGGAGAAAAGATGGCTGCGAGATTTGCAGACAAATTAATGGGCTTCTAATTATAGCATATAATATTAGTAGTAATGATAGAAATATTGTTACTACTAATATTTATATTGTTTATAATATGATTATTGTTGATATTATTACATTATTTATGCTGTTAAGCCTATAATATGCTTTTTAGCATGATTATAATCAAGAAGTTAAACATATGACGAAAAAAATATATTAAATATCTTGTATGGTATTGTAATTGTTTTTATATTTACAGAAAATATTAATCTTACTATTAATCTTTAAACAAACAAAATTATGGACATTGAACAATCTGTTGTTGAGAATTTAAAAAAGTCTGTTAACGATAACGGTGTTAATTCTCAAAAAGAAAATGAAGGTGTTAACGAAAATACTATAAGACCTATTAATGGTTCTTATAGAAGTAAACAAGATAATAAAGACAAAAAAGAACGTAAATGTACTTATGTTCCTGAAAGATATGCTAAACTTCCTAAACATATTCTTGAAATTGTATTTATTATTAAATTTAATGCAGAAATTCGTAGATTTACTGCAAAAGGTATTATCAATACTTTATTTACAAGAGATGAAATTAAGGCTAAACGTCCTTATGTTAAATTTCTTTGGAATAAGTTTGTTGTAAATACTAACGGTTTGAATCGTGAGTATAATTATAATGAAACTTTTTTCATTAACAGTTTAATTGCTTCTTTCCAATGTTTTGCAGAGACTGCACAAGAAACTATTAACAAGTTTTGTTCTGAAGAATTAAATGATGATTGTCTTGCTGATATTTCTTCTGCTAATATTGATAAGATAATCGAACTTAATAAACAGAATGCAGATATTAAAACTGTTGATGTTGAAGATTAAAATATATTTAGTCTGAATCCCCGTAGAGAAGAACGATATATCATTGATTCCTTTACGGGGATTCAGACTTAATCTTATGATTATGATTATGGAAGATAATAATAACGATATATCTGTTGAAGTTGAAATTCCAAGTTATCTTTATGATACAGATTATGATGATATAAATTGGAATGATATGCCAGATGAAGATGACGAAGAATTTGATACATTTTGTGATTGAACCTGAAATCTTAAAGTATGGGAATTAGTGATAATTGAACATGCTTGTTTTAGAACTTTCATAGTTATAAGTGTTACGGTTAGTGATAATAGTAACACTATTTTTTAAATTATTAATTTAGTAAACTTATTTATTATGAAACTGAAAACAATTGAATTTGATAACTCTAAACAAAGTATTAGTGATTTAATAGATGAAATTGCTAATAGTATTAAAGAATCTTTTGATAAAAGTAAAAGCAATATATTTAAAGATATGATTGCTGATACTAAACTTTTTGTTGATTGGGCTAAAGATTATAATGAAGTTGACAATTTACTTCATCAACATATTATTATTGCTCTTAATAATCTTAAAAACGTTAGTAAAGAAGAATTAGAACTTCTCGACGCAAACGAAATAGATAGTTATTATGAGCTTGTTAATGATATTGAAATTATTTTAGGTAAATATAGCTATTGTATTTGCAAACAAGTTAAAGATAATATTAAAGATATTGTCAATAAAAGAAATGAACGTTGTAATAAATCTTCTTATAAACCTACTAAAGAAGACTTAAGTAAACTTCGTAAAGAAGATCTTATTAATATGATTATTAATGAAGAAGAACCGAAAAAGAACCAAAATTGAAATAATAGCAATAATACAATTATTGTATATCATAGTTTGTTTATTCATTGTTTCAATTTATTTTTACTATAGATATTCATAATAGTATTATTGCTAAAATAAAACTCTTTGTGAAAAGAGATGTTGTTATGAACCAAACTGTGGATTTACCTATCCGTTTTAACAGGGATTTGTTGTGAAACAAGTTCCTGTTTTTATTTATAATAATTAATGTATTAATTATATTATTGAGTATAATGTTAATCGTTATATTAGGTTATTATTGATTATCGAGATATAGCAAACTTAATTCGTTAAATGTTTTATAATAGCTAATTTTAGCTCAATGTTGAATTATCATATACTAAGTAATATAAATTATTTAATTAAGTATAAGTCTTTGTATTAAGCTAAAAACAGCTATCATAATCTAAAAATATTAATTATGATTAATTGTAAACTATATAGTGTAACTGTTGGTGCAGGATATAGAGGTGGTGGTATGGTTATTGCTGCCAGAAGTAAAGAAGAAGCTATAGGTTTAATTCATGTTTATGAAGATAGTATAGCTAAAGAATATATGGAGATTGATACATTAAAAGATATTGGTGTTGAAGCTAAGACTGAACCAAAAGTTTTATTTTGTAATTATTATGTAGTATAGTAAGCAGATATAAAGCTGGTATGTGATGTACTTCTCTACGGGGGAACGAATAGTGTGGCGAGGCAAAGCCGAGCCATTATTGTAAATATAAATAATAGTATTAATAAACAAATTAAATCACGTAAAGTTATGAAAAAGAAAAATTATGATGAAGTGAGTGTTATTAGAAGTATTACTAAAAAAGCAGATGTTTCTGTTGATTACGCCAATAAAATAGTACAAGTTAAAAAAGATTCTAATGAAGTTGGTAATGGTACTTGGGGAAAAATAGATTATCTTTGTCATTATTGTGGATATATTTATATTATATCTAAAACTATTAATAGTAATAGAAAAATTATTAATAGAGAATTTGGAAATGATGATGATAGAAAAACTTCTAAAAAAGAAAGAAAACAACTTAAACTTGATATGATTAAGTCTACTAAAAAATTAATGAAAAAATAATTTATTAAATCTATTATTATGCCAACATTTGATTTTTCAGCTCCTGTTAAGAAAAATAACAAAGGTAAATATAAAGTTATTAAAGAAAAATATACTATTAAAGTTAGAAAAGCTAAAGGAATTGTTTTTATTGATAAAGATGGTTCTTATAAAGTTTTAATGGAAGATAGTATTGTTCTTATTAAACAAGAATGTTTTACTTGTAAAGGTGCTTCTAATATTTATATGCAAGAATTAGAAAAGAAATCTATTCGTAATATTTATATTAGATGTGATAATCTTAATCAAGAACTTGATATTCTATATTATTTGCCTTTTTGTGTAGGTTGTATTGTTAAAGGAAATATTGTTGTTAATAATTATGATAAACAGCAATATTTTGATATTAAAGAAAGCTATATTGATTATGAAGATGATAAAGCATCTAATATTTTTAAAGAATATAAAGATAACTATGATAAACTTAATCAAGCTCGTATTGATAAAATATTAAGAGAAAGAAATGAATGAATTTAAAATTGGTGAACGTATAAATAATAATGATAATAAATATAAGTTTACTAATGACCAACAAAAAGCTATAGATGGCATTATTGATTTTATAGCTTCTCCTTTTAATTCGGCTAAATATATAGTTGGATTAATTGGAGCTGGTGGTACAGGTAAAACTTTTATTACTAAATACATTATTAATAATTGTAAATATAGTAATAGTGTAATTAAGTGTACTTCTTCTACTCATAAAGCATGTAGAGTGTTTAGTCAAGCTATTGGAAATAGACCTGTTGATACTATTCAAAGTACTCTTGGTTTAAGATTAGATTTAAGATTAGAAGATTTTGATCCTAATAATCCTCAATTTAATCCTATGGCTAAACCAAAACTTGACGATATTAAATTGTTATTAGTAGATGAGGCCTCTATGCTTCCTTCTAAAATTGTTAACTATATATGTGAACAATGTAAACAATTAAATATTAAACTTATATTTATTGGTGATAGTAGTCAACTTGCTCCTGTTAATGAAAATAAGTCAAGTGCTTTTTATAAATGTAATAAAGTTTTTGTATTAAAAGAAATTGTTAGACAATCTGTAACTAATCCTATTTCTAATTTATTAGATTTATTACGAAATGATATTACTAATAAAAGTTATACTTTTTTAGAATATATAAGTAAAAATATAGGTGCTACTGTATATAATGAAATTGGAGAAGGTTTTAGTATATGTAATAAAGTTAACTTTAATAATACTATAGATAGTTGTTTTTCAAATGAAGAATATACTAATAACATAGATATGTATAGAATTATTGCATATACTAATGCTTGCGTTTCTAATTGGAATAATTATATTCGTAATAATATAATAAAAGACGCTGATAAGAGTATTATTACTAAAAATGATTTAATTATGTCTTATGAAACTATTGTTAATGAATTTATGGAAATCATTATTAATAATTCAGAAGAATATATAATTAATGATATTGTTAATTTTGTTGATGATACTTATGGATTTAAAGGTTTTTTAATTAAGTTTCAATTAGTACATGGAGGTAATATTACTAAACCTTTATTTGTTATAGATCATAGAGATAAATTTACTATATTAAAATACCATAAAGTTATTACAGATTTAATCGAGACTGCTAAAAAAGCTACAGGTGGTACTCGTGCAAGTAAATGGAAACAATATTATGATTTTAAAAAGAAATATCTTATCGCTGCTAATATAGTTAATCGTAATGGAAAGATTATTTATAGTAGAGATTTAGATTATGGTTTTGCAATTACAAGCCATAAAAGCCAGGGTTCTACTTATGATGTTGTATTTGTGGACGTCAATGATATTGTTTATGATAAAAATGGTCGTCCTTATTCTAATCAAGATGATTTACTTCGTAGACTATATGTAGCATGTTCTCGTGCAAGAAAAGAATTAATTTTATGTTATGGGAATTAGACGTAAAACTAAAAATATTAAATTAAGTGTTGAACATTATAGTAGTCAACTGTTTATTAATAAAATAGATATTTGTTCTAATTGTCCTTTAAAATTATATAGTAAAGAAAATGATACTATTGTGTTTGGTACAGGAAATAGAGTTACTAATACTATGATTATTTTACCTTCTTATGATATTAAAGCTGATATTAATTATAATACTATATTAAAAATTGTACGGGATACGTATAAAGATATTACAGATAAAGAACTTCTTGAAGATTGTTATGTAACTCGCGCTATTAAATGTGTTAACAAAACAGATTTTAATTTGGAAAAAGAAGCTATTAAAAATTGTATTTGTAATTTATATTATGAACTTAGTCGTATAAAACCTAATAAATTAATTATTTTTGATAAACAATTATATGATTTTGGTTTATATAATTATAATAGAGGAAAATATATTGTTAAAACTGTTATTAGTCCTGCTGTTATATATTACGATAATCAAAATCTTAAAGATATTTTTGTAAGACAATTTAAAGAGGCTATATATGATACGTAGTTATACTTATGATGTTGAAGTTTTAAAAAACTTTTTTAGTATAAGTATAATTGAAGTTAATGATTATCTTAAAGTATTTAAAGATTGTTATGATGAAAATGATAAGAAAAAAGTTCCTATTCCATTAGTTCAAAAATATACTGTAAAAGAAATTAAAGAAAAACTTAGTTCAGTAGTTAAATATAGCTTTTATATTACTGATAAAGATGATTCTCAACTATTAACTATGCTTGGATTTATTAACGGACTTAGACCACATTATGAAATACAAAAAGAGAATGATGTTGAAAAACAAGTTCCTGTTCGTACTGATATGTTCGGTTTTAATAGTTCTAAATACGATAGATTAATGGTTGCTGCTTTTCTTATGTTTTCTAATCAAACAGATAATACTAAAGAACTTATTACTAAATTATATGAAACTTCAAAAAAGATTATTTCTTCTCAAAATGATTATGAAATATTTAAACATGATTATTTACTTGGTACTTTAAGTAAGTATAAACTTCCTTATACAGATGTTGATTTAATGACTGTATTTGCTCTTAATAAAGTTGGTAAAGGAGTTGATAAAAATGGAAAAACTGTTTATTTTCCTAAAAGTCTTAAACAAACAAGTATTAATCTTCAATGGTATGAATTACTTGAATATGAACTTCCTCCTATATCTGATAAAGATAAACATTTTTATGAAAAAGATAATACTCTTAAAGGTATAAATGTTGAAAATCTTAATAAGTTAGTTGAAAAGTGGGATAGATATATTATTGATGAATGGATTGAACCTACTATGTATTATAATATGAACGATTCTTTTATTCTATGTGAAATGATAAGACTTTATATAGATGAGATTCGTTTACGTTATAGTATATCTTCTGCTTATGGGGTTGATGTTTTAAGTAGTTCTCGAAGTAATATTGCTGATAAACTTTTTACAAAGTTTTATAGCGAGTTTAGTGGTTTAAGTCCAAGTCAATGGCAAGGTAATAAAACTGAACGTACTGCTATGGCTTTTAAAAGAGTTATTTTTCCTTTTATTAAATTTAAAACTAAAGAATGTCAAGAACTTCTTGAAGAAATGAAAAAAGTTGTTGTTTATTCAACAAGCAAAAAAGCTCTTAAAGAAGTATCTAATAAATATCCTGAATTTAAATATCTTAAAACTAATAATGATACTGGCTGGTTTGAAATAACTATTAATAAACTTGTTTATAGTATTGCAACAGGTGGACTTCATAGTCAAGATATTCCAAGAGAATTAAAGAGTAAGCTGGTTTATATTGATTCCCCCTCTACGGGGAATTTAACATTATCTGATTGTAAAGAAGGTGATTGTAAAGATAAAGATGCTCCATCTATATGGGATATTATAACTGATGATAGTTATATTTATATACATTTTGATATTTCTTCATTTTATCCCAGTATTATGTCTGTGTATCATATTGCTCCTGCACATTTAAACGAAGGTGTTTTTACAAAACTTGTTAGTTGGCTTAAAGATACCCGTATTGCTGCTAAACATAGTGAAGAAGATCTTATTGACGGTATTCCAAAAGATATTCTTGCACAAGCATTAAAGATTGTTATTAATTCTATATATGGTAAATTAGGTTTTGAATCTGGTAGTCTTTATGATAGACTTGCTGTTCTTAAAGTTACCATAAATGGACAATTAATGATTTTAATGTTGTGTGAAGAACTTGAATTAGCTGGTATAGAAGTTATAAGTGCTAATACTGATGGTATAGTTGTTAAACTTTATAAGAAAGATAAAGATAAATTTGAATATATTTCTAATAATTGGAAACAACTCACTAAATTAGATGCTGACGCTGAAGAATATAAATGTTATATTAATAGAGACATTGAAATTATTGGTGTCTTAACCTTGTGAATTGCTGGAACGCTAAGTAGAAATATATGCCAATCAGCAGCCAAGCATCTTAATAAAGATGAAGGTTCAGAGACTATCGAAAAGCAACATATTACCAATGTTGAACTTAGTAGAGTAGATATTGTTATTAAATATCGAAGCGCAAGGCAAAATAATTATATCATAATTATGTATTTTCAATAAATATGTTGTATATTTATGTAATTATTAATTAACTAAATATTATTGTTATGAAATTTACAGATGAAA
>ENA-OURV01002420-OURV01002420.1-human-gut-metagenome-genome-assembly--contig:-NODE-2420-length-12970-cov-24.659775_pt1 | contig 12970 bp, 7 predicted proteins | sample MGYA00242141_ERZ509072 | MGnify/ENA primary metagenome ERZ509072 (study PRJEB26280, sample SAMEA2338763) | human gut metagenome | biome: human gut; feature: human-associated habitat; material: faeces... | reverse complement strand
AGATGAACTCAAGGCTTCTCCCTCTTGCCGCAAAACTCGGTATAAGCGAACTGCTCGACAGATACCCTTATGAAATATCGGGCGGTCAGAAGCAACGTACCGCTGTCGCCCGTGCGCTTATAACAAACCCCGATATTCTGCTTGCGGACGAGCCTACAGGCGCACTCGATTCAAAAGCGTCGGAGGAGCTTCTCAATCTGTTCGGTGAAATAAACCGTGACGGTCAGACTATCCTTATGGTAACACATTCGGTAAAGGCGGCAAGCAGTGCCTCACGGGTGCTTTTCATAAAGGACGGCGAGGTTTACCACCAGATATATAAGGGCATTTCCGCAACGGAAGAATTCTATGCAAAGATAAACGATACGCTGACGGTGCTTGTGGCAGGCGGTGACCGCAGATGAAAACACTGTTCTACCCGAAGCTCGCTGTGAACGGCATGAAGAAAAACAAACGGCTTTATCTGCCGTATATCCTAACCTTAGTTGCAATGGTGATGATGATGTACATCACGGCATACCTTGCAAGGAGCGAAAACATTGCAAACACAAACAGAGGCGTTTACGCACAGTGGTGTCTTTGGCTCGGAATAATCGTAATCGGCATTTTCTCCTTGATTTTTCTTTTCTACAGCTACTTTGTGCTTATCAAAAACCGTGGCAAAGAGTTCGGCTTATACAATATTCTCGGAATGAACAAACGCAACATTGCACGCATACTCCTTTGCGAAAGCCTTTTCACGCTTATCATATCGCTTCTTTGCGGACTTGCCGCAGGGATACTCCTGTCACGCCTCGCTGAGCTGTGTATGTTCAGACTTCTCGGCATTGAACCTGTCGGCAATCTGTCTGTCGATGCAGGCGCAATAGCCATTACCGCCGCAGTATTCACAGCCATAACGATAATTCTTCTGCTGAGCGCCTTTGTCCGCATAGGCAGACTAAGTGCAATCAATCTGCTTCAAAGCGAAAAGCAGGGCGAAAAACCGCCACGGGCAAATTTCGTATTTGCCTTAGTCGGCTTGATACTGCTTGCTATCGCTTATTACATTGCCGTCACGACACAGGCGGGCATTGAAATTGTCGGGAATTTCTTCCTTGCGGTGCTTCTTGTAATAATCGGCACTTATATGCTCTTTGTCAGCGGCTCTGTCGCACTTTGCCGACTGCTGATGAAAAACAAAAGATATTACTACAAAGCGAATCACTTTGTATCCGTTTCCGGAATGACATACCGTATGAAAAGAAACGGCGCAGGACTGGCTTCTATCTGCATACTGTCAACTATGGTGCTTGTAATGCTTTCGTCCACGATAAGTCTTTTTTCGGGGATACAGACAAGCACGTTTATCCGCAGCCGTGACATCTCGGTAACGCTCACTTACAACAGCTTTGAAGATAAGACGATACGCAATATTTCCGACCTGTGCGGCACAGCGCTTGACACGGTGAAAAGCAATGATCATAGCCCCTTAAACACTCTTTCGTATGATTATCTTGAAGTCGGCGGTTATTTTTCAGATAATACCGTCCACTTAGCCCCTGCGACAGATTCCGCAGATGTCAGCCAATCTGAAATAAAGGACTTTTTCTTCATCACGCTTGATGATTATAACAAAACGAGCGGCAGGAACGAAACGCTCTCCGAAGGCGAAATACTGACGGCAGGCTCCGACAGCACCGACGGCGAAATAATATTAAACGGCAAGAAATATAAGTCAAGGACAGTTCCTATGCCGAAAAATATTTCCTACGGCGAAACGGTTTACAGCGTATTTTTCGTTATTCTCCCCGATAATAACACCCTTTACGATATATTCCTGCTGAACCGTCAGGTTTACGGCGAAAACGCATCGTGGTTAAAGCATTATTTAGGCTTTGACATTGACGGAAGCAACGCCGACAAGCAAGCCCTGTGCGACAGCCTCACGGACATTCTGGCAAAAAGCTCACGGAATATGGAGAATATCTTCACCTTTGCCGAAAGCAGAACCGAAAACCTTGATGTGATAATAGCGACCTACGGCGGACTTCTATTTCTCGGAATATTCTTAGGACTTGTCTTTATCTTTGCCACCGTGCTTATAATCTACTATAAGCAGGTTTCGGAGGGCTACGAGGACAGAGAACGCTTTGCAACGATGAGAAGCGTCGGAATGACGGAAAAGGAAATAAAGAAAAGCATAAACTCGCAAGTGCTGACCGTGTTCTTCGCTCCTCTTATCTTTGCAGGCATACACCTTACATTCGCTTTTCCGATAATACTTAAAGCAGTTAAAATGTTCGGCTTTGCCGACAGCACACTTCTTCTTATCGCAAATGTGATATGCTTTGCTGAATTTGCCCTGTTCTACATTTTCGCCTATAAAATAACCTCGGGAATTTACCTGAAGATTATAGGAAGAAAATAAGAGGTTTATAACCGATGCCCGTCCTCAACGGACGGGCATTTCAGGCTGTCGATAAACCTTTGTGTTTTCTGAAAATGGGGTCGCAGGGGCGTAGCCCCCGACAGGGTCTAGGGGCGGTAGCCCCAGCAAAATAGCCCCTTCCCACGGTGAAGGGGTTTGGGGTTTCGGCAAGGATGCCGAGATAGAACGCCCAAAGGCTTTGCAGGACGCAAAGCCCACAAAGCGTTCTTATAGGGATAGAGAATTCGCATTATCTTATAAAAAACAGACTTTTTCTACAAGCTGGATGCCCGTCCTCAACGGACGGGCATCTTCTCACCCCAACGTACAATCAAGCACCATCATAACAACAAACCCTGCCGCCGCACCTATCGTTCCTATGTTGCTATGCTCTCCGCCCTGTGCCTCGGGTATAAGCTCTTCTATCACAACATACATCATAGCCCCTGCCGCAAACGACAGCATATACGGCAAAAGCGGAGCGATGAATGAAGCGAGCAGTATCATCACCGCCGCACCAATCGGCTCGACAACTCCCGACAGCACTCCCATCACAAACGCTTTTCCCTTTTTCATTCCCTCACTTTTAAGCGGCATTGAAACCACCGCTCCTTCGGGGAAGTTCTGTATTGCAATACCCAGCGCCAGCGCAAATGTGCTTGCAAGAGTAACGCTGTCGCCGCCCGTGCCGCTTGACCCGGCTACAGCCGCACCGACAGCCATTCCCTCCGGCACATTATGGATAGTCACCGCAAGAAGCATCATGGTAGTTTTTGAAAGCCCCGAGCGCACGCCCTCAGGCTTATTGCTGTCAAGATGCAGATGCGGCACAAGGCTGTCTATCCCAAGCAGGAACAGTATCCCCGCCGCAAAGCCGACCACAGCAGGCACCCAGTTCATTTTCCCGTAGCCCTGTTCGGACAGTTCCATTGACGGTATCAGAAGCGACCACACCGAAGCCGCTATCATAACTCCCGATGCAAACCCAAGCAACAGCTTCTCCGTCCCTGCCCTCACCTTATCACGCATAAGGAACACCATAAGCGAGCCGAGCGTTGTTCCCATAAGCGGTATCATCAGTATCAGAAATATCTCCAATTGCGTCACCTCAATATAAGTTAGTTTAGACTTACCACTTATATTTTACCACAAACAAAAGAAAAAGCCAAGCGTTACACCTGACTTTTCCCGTAATATTTACTTTTTGCGTTTTCTTGCCGTAACTGTGCTTATCATCACCGCAACCGCAACAACAGGGGCAGCTGCCACCGCAAACGGTATATCTCCGCTTGTATTCGGATTTGTCGGTTTATCCGGCTCTACAGGCTGTTCCGGCTCTGCAGGATTTTCCGGCTTTGCAGGCTGTTCGGGCTTTGCAGGTTCTTCAGGCTTAGCAGGTTCTTCAGGCTTTGCAGGTTCTTCCGGCTTCGCAGGTTCTTCCGGCTTCTCCGGTTTATCCGGCTCTTCGGGCTTTTCGGAATCTTTTTTTACCGTCACAACAAATTCCGATATATCGCTTATCAGCCTGCCGTTTTCATCTCTCGTTACGCTTACGGCAAAATTCTCGTCACTTACAGCCGTATATCCCTCAGGAATATCAGCCTCGGCTTCATGTTCGCCGTAAGGTGCGTATTCATTGTACTCATAAACTATGTTACTGTTTTCGTCAACGATCTTTACTTTGATTACAGGGAGCTTTTCAACAAGCAGTACGATCTCGCTGTCGGCAGGATACCATTTGCCGTCTATATACACTAGCTTCGTGATAGCGTCATTCCTGCTTTTCAGCTCATACTGATAATGATCATATCCCTCAGGGCAATCAAGGTTATCTATGTTGAATATTGTGTGATAAGCATAAGTTACTATGCCCTCATCCACTACATCTCCGGTGAATGCGTCACAGTAAACAACACGAGTTGTTTTGTCTGAGTTATCAACGGCAGGCGTTACATCGAATATCACATAACTCTTATCAGAAACATACTTGCCGTTTTCTTCTGTGATATTGACGGTCGCCTTGCTTGCTCGTGTGAATACATATCCGAATTTTGCAAGATCCTTCTCGTCATATTCGATTACGTTTTCACCAAGCGTCGTAAACTCTTTCTCATCGGATAAAACAACCGTTGCGTAGTAAGTAAAATATACAGGTACGATAACGCCCTTTACCGTTCTTACCGTGACAGTCGCAATATCGGAAGTAAATTCGCTGTCGGTAGCTTTCTTTCTTACCTCAACCGTATATTCCGTGTCACTGTCAAGCCCCATAATATAGTCGCTGTCGCTTACCCACTTGTCCTGACCTTTTATACGGTATTCATATACTCCGTTTCCGTCAATGCCGATATAATCCGGTCCCGGCTTTGCCTTTACATTTTCGGGAGCGGCAGGTCTTTCAGGCACTTCTATACAAAGCACCTCGCTTGCAAAACCGTTTAAATCAGCTATGCGCTGAAGGTAGATATTCTTTCCGGGTGTGAGCGGTATTGTTTCCTCATCGAGTGCTACCGCATCGCTCATATCAGAAGAATACGAGTATACGAAATTCTTCGAGAATGTGTAAAGAGTAGCTTCCTTGCTATAAGCAAGAGTCTTTACAGCGGGAATAATCGTGTATCTCTTCGGCGTTGTTTCCGTTGCAAGCAGTTCGCCGTTCATATCATAAACGCTTATCTCCTGCTTTGTAAAGTCAGCCACCGAGTCACCGTCTGCAAGTATATTTCCGTCTTTATCCTTTACGGTAAATCTGCTTTCATCATACTGTATCGTTTCCTTGTCCTTATCATAGCCGATATACCGCTTTGTTGCCTTTACGGTATATCCCGAAGCGTCCTTTCCGCTTGCAGACGATTTTATTACTATATCACGGCTTTCGCCGGGGGCTAAAGTGATTTCCTCTGACCACTCATCAGACATAACTCTTTTGCCGTCAACGGTTATTTCATCGCATCCTCTCGGACGTATCGAAATACCGCTCTCGCCGACAGGAAGAGCTATCACGTTCTCATTAGCATAGTCATCGGGCGTTACATATATCTTTTTATCCCCGTAACTTATCGCATACTCCGTAAGCGCTGATTTTGCCTTTGTATATGTACGGCTGACAATGTTTCCACTGCTGCCGTCCGTCTTGCTCCACGCCGAAACAGTGCAGGCTTTTTCAAGAATTATCGGCTTTGTGTAGCGTATCGCCGCACCTCCGTCTATGCTGTACCATATTTCATCCGCTCCGCTTAGTTCCAGCTTGCTTCCGAGTGCAACAGGACCTTCAATTATTGAAAACCTCACATTTTCCGATGCAATCCTGCTCTCCGGCAGAGGATTTGTAAACGCACTAAGACAAAAGCCGGTAGCGCATAATGTATATCCGTCGGTTACATAGGACAGCTCCGACACGTCATTCCAATCCTTGCCGTTTTCACTGTACATTGATACTCTGCCGTCATCGGAATACTTCGGTGAAGAATTGTAAAAGCCGTTAAAATACGTTTCAACCGGCAGCGGATATTCATACTGCGGATTAGTCAGCTTTATCACTATCGAAAAATTCTCTCCGCTTGTCAGTGCGACCGCCTTGTCAAGCTCCACAGTATGATAACCTGGATATTTTTCCGTTCCCGTAAGACCGCTTGAAGCTATACTGCCGCTTACGGGGTTTTCCTTGTCGGTATCGGTATAAACAGTTATCTCATACTGCGTATTTACATCAGTCGTATAGAACGAAACCGCTTCAAGCTGTTCATTGCCCTTTGCTGTGAATATATTCGACATATAGCCGTATTTCTTGGCGTCTTCGTCTTTATAGAACGTATCCGCCGAAGCGTTCAGCGACCACATCTTTCCGACACCGTAATAATTGCTGTAGTTGTCCTTGCTGTCAACGATATATGTTGCCACCGAGCCTATAGTCGGGTCTTCATACGACAGCCAGAAATATCCGCCATCTCCCCAGTCTGCACCCCAGCTGTTCTTTATGAGCCATGCGCCGTCTTTTTCGGGACGTGTGTCATCGCTTGTGCCGAATTTTTCTCTCGAAAAATCATCATCCCATCCGACAACCGAAACCGCATGGTCGGAAACTTTATTCTCGTCATAACAAAAGGAAGTGTAATATTCTTTGTTGTAGTAAGCATCATCACTGCAAAACGAAATCGTCGATGCACCGTATTCGCTTACAAGCTCCTTTATGATATTTTCGGAAACTTCTTTTTCTAAAATATTATCATACCCGTCCGTAATATAGGTATTTGCCGTTGCAAAGTACACATCTGTAAGATGAAAATCGCTTTCACCCGTCAGATGCTCATCGGTATCATCCTTGTCATACGGCAATCTGTAGGAATAAACAGGACCGTTCCACTCCGCCAGCGTAGCCGTTGCAAGGCTCTCAAAACCACCCATATCATAGGGATTATCGAAATCCTCTTTGCTTCTTACCCCGTTGAAGAATTCCCGCATATAATCGTTCTCATATGCGTTCCAGACAAGGTGTTTTTTAGAAAAGGAAATATCGGTAAACTGCGTTATAAGCTGTGACTCTATCGTGCCAAGCGACGCAAACGACCAGCAGGTACCGTACGGCGACTGATTCTCAACCGGCGACACCCTGCCGTAATCCCTCAGGTCATACGATGACGGAAATTTTTTATTTGCCGTCTGTGTAAGCTGTGCGTAGCTTTCGCCAAGATACGACATATCAAGCATAGACGGCGCAGCCCCCACTTCGTTGCCCTCACCGGAATCAATATATCCTATATATTTTTCCGACACCGATGAAAGCATACCGTGACCGTTAACCTTCACAGGCGCAAGCTGTGCCGATGCTGTCATATTAAGCGGCACGCTTCCTGCCGCAAGCGTAGCGGCTGTTATCGCCGCAATAATTCTTTTGAAAAGATTTTTCATATTTCCTCCTTTTTCAGTCTGTTGTTAATTTGTAATACAGTAATTGTAATAATAGTATTATACAGTATTTTTTGTGAAGTTTCAATATATTTTACAAAAAAATCTCCGCAGCCCAAAGCCACGGAGATAAAACCGTCAATATGTAACGCCGTATTACTTGATTACTTCGACCATCATGCCGGGAGCGGCCATTACAGCGTTTGATTCGTCTGTATCAATGTGCATAGCGTCTGCAAAATTCTCGCTTACTCTGATAACAACATCACCGAGAATTGCCTTTCTTCCGTCAGAATCAACCTTTACGCTTACAACGTCCTTGTTCTTCACGCCCCACTTTTCAGCGGTTTCGGGAACAAGGTGGATGTGACGCTTTGCAACGATAACGCCCTCGCTGATTTCGATCTCGCCCTCAGGACCTGTTATCTTACAGCCGGGTGTGCCTGCAATATCGCCCGATTCTCTTACGAATATAGGACATCCGATAGAACGTGCGTCTGTAGCGGAAAGCTCAACCTGTGTAGCAGGACGAACAGGACCTAAAATAGATACGTTTGCAAGCGATCTCTTGGGGCCTGTTATAGTAACTCTTTCCTCGCAAGCGAACTGACCGGGCTGAGAAAGATCCTTCTTCTTTGTAAGCTCGTGACCCTTGCCGAACAGTGTTTCGAGTGCCTCCTGCGTAACGTGGATGTGACGTGCGGAGGTTTCCAGTAATACTTCCATTTTTTCCATAATGTTATCCTTCTTTCATGCCAAAGGCAATTTTTACTGTTAACATTATACACCCGTGAAACGAAAATTTCAAGTGTTTCATATAACGAATATCGGGCGGAACAAAAAAGTTATAACAGCGTCCGCTATCCCCAGCAGAAAGCACCCGATACAGCACACCGCAAACCGCTCAAGATATATCTTATAATAGTGCGGAGCCTCGTCACGCCTGCCTTTAAGCACAGCCAGCACACTGTTTGAGCATAACACGGACAGACGGCACTGATAACAGCAGATTACCGTTCCTATAAATGCTGACGGAAGAACAAACACCGCAAAAGCCGGTATCCCGTTTGCCCCGTATATATTCACAAGCGCCGCAAACGTCATTCCCACGCCTATACCCTTGAATGCCGGTATAAGCGCACCCACAGGCTGTCCGACAGCACACAGTCCGGTTAAAAACGGCACTATGCACCATATAAGCGCCGATATGAACGAAGCGGCGGCATTCCCAAAAAATCCGCCGTGTATCCTTCCTTCGAGAAAGCCCTCCAGCATCTCGTCAGGCACGGTCACCGTTGCCTTCCCGTAAAACACCGCCCCGACAACAGCCCCGGCAACCGCCGTTATAAAGAGTATCAGCCCCGCATACTGCCTGTTGTGCCTGCCTTTCACCACTACTTCCGATACGGTTATACCGTCGGCACTCAGCTTCCCGTTTTCCTCCGCCATAACCGCCGTATCCGCATCCTGCCCCTTGCAAACATCATCCCCGCCTGCCGCAGCGTCAGGCTCGTATACCGCATTTCGTTCCTTTAAAAATTCTTCCCTTGTCATAATTTCGTTCATACTGCACGTCCTTTCCTTTCGGGTACTCTACAGTAAATCTATGAGAGGAAAAGAAAATTTATGACCGTTTCGCAATAAAACACAACCGCCATGCCTCAGCACAGCGGTTGATTTCAAGCGATTTAACACAGATAGGTATTTTCCTTACTGCGTTCACGGTTATGATATTTACTATCAGTTCTTCAAATAAAAAGAAATAACCGCCCACAGCTTCCAACTACGACGGTTATTTCTTAGCCAACACGGGAGCGGTCGTCTGTCGTTCCCTCTTTATTTGTATTCTATCACACTTTCAATAAATTGTCAAGGTGCATTCCGATAGCCAAACAACCGCCATGCCTCAGCACAGCGGTTGTTTCCTGTTATCCGTTAAATTTCATATTAATAATATCCGGGATCCGGCAGACCGCTGAGATAATATCTCGGGTTCAGCCTTTCCGAACCGTATCTTACTTCAAAGTGGCAGTGACAGCCGTATGCAAGTCCGGTTTCGCCTACTGCGGCTATGCACTCGCCCTGATTTACCTCCTGACCTGCACTGACGAATATCTCACTGTTGTGGGCATATACCGTTGTGTATCCGTCGGGATGAAGTATCATCACGGCATTACCGAGTCCGCCGTTGTCCCATCCTGCAAATATTACAGTACCGCTTGCTCCGGCATATACATCCGTACCGTAAGGTGCGCCTATATCAACGCCTCTGTGTCCGGCATAACCGCCGTCCCACCAGCCCCACTCCCAGAATGTGCCGCCGTCAACAGGCCATATATACTTCTTGCCCGTATCGGCAGAAGCATCTGAATAATGCGATGACTGCGGAGGCAGAGTACCCTGAAGGATAATCTCCGTTACAGGCTCTTTCACTCTTTCGGTTTTCTTTATGGTACGCTTGACCTCTTCGCCGTTTACATAATACACCTTTGCCGTGATTTTGTTCGTACCGGTCTCACCCTCCTGGTAAACCGTTTCAACGCCCTCATAGCGTGTATCATCGTCCTCATATTTCGTTTCATACGGAACTTCAACGTTGTATGTTTCCGTTCTTGAAATACTTACCGACAGGAAAGGCACCTCCTGCGTTTTAAGCAGCTTTTCACCGGCTCTCAGCACATAGTCCTCGTCCATAATACCGGGATTCAACGCCTCAAGCTCTTCCATGCTTATTCCGAGCTTTGAGCATATTCCCGAATGGCTGTCGCCGTCAACCACAGTGTAATAGGACGCTTCTTCCTTTTTGGAATTTATCAGCTTGATGATCTCATCACTCGACACAATACTGTCCGACAGATAAAGACCGGGAACATACTCTATATCCTTCTCAAAGGCAACGTCCTCGTCCTTTGCATTTGTGCGGTAGCCGTCAAGTATCTTCTGAAGCTCCGCTTCGACCGCTGTATTGTCAACAAGCGCACCGTAGAACTTTCCGCCTATGTACATTCCGTATGCATACTCAATAGGAGTATCGCTCAGCTCAAGCAGCTTGTTTGCAAGCTGATATTTCGTCAGATATTCCTGGTCGCCGAGCATTTCGAGCGAATATCCCGGCTCCATGCTTATCTTCTTCTCGTTGCCGATATATGTGATACGCTCCTGCATTATGCGCTCTGCGTCATTGAACACCTGCTCGCTTTCGACATATCCTACAAACTTTCCGTCAACCGTCAGCTTTATCGCATAGTCCGTACCCGTCGCATATCCGACAACGCTCATAAGAAAAACTATTGCGATGATCGGTGCGGCATAGTTGAACAGCGTTACCGCAAGACCCTGCTTGCCGAATACTGCGTCCTTCGCTATACTTCCGTACAGCTTTGCCGCTTTCTTGTTGTCGCCCTGCTCCTTTGCGGTCCTTATCTGCCTGTTTGTACGCTGAAGCACACGCTTTGACTTTAACAAAGGCGCAAAGAAGAAGCTGCCTATTTCGCAGAACGTCCTCTTTACTGCGTCCCTGAACAGCGCCGTATGCTTCCATATAAACACGGCGGCATAAGCCACATATACAGCAGGCTTTGAAAATACATCGGCTATGATATGACAGAAATACTGCCCTGCCATAACCAGAAAATCAAAGATCCTATCGGCAACAACCGAAATACCGGTTTTGCCTTTATCTTTTTCTTCGTTGCTTTCTTCATTCCGATTCTCCGACGTATCGTCAACCGCAGGCTTTACATCAGCCTCCTGTGCTTCCTTTTCACTGTCGCTGTCAGGAAGTATAGTTTCCTCAATATCGTCACGATAATCGGGCATCATCAGTTTTCCCATTATCAATCCTTTTCCGTATAAACCAAATCAAACGGGCATACGCCCCAAACAATCAATATATATAATAACCCGCCGTTGTGAACGGCAGGTGATAAATCAACGCTTTTTCCGTTAAAAGCAGGAACGGGCATAATGCCCGCTCCACACCTTTAAGGTTGCTTTTCCTTCCGTCATGAAAGACAGCAAATCTTTTCCGTCACCGCCATTATAACATAAAAGATTACAAACCCGCAACAATTTGTAACTATTTTGTTACCGTTTTGTAACCATTTCGCCCTTTTGTACAAAAATACATCTACTTTCGCTTTTGTAACAGTGCATTTTTAACAGACTTATTTTATTGTGATTTTACATAAACGATACACATTAATTTGTGCAACCCTTACAAATATTTTTGGGCAATTTCAGTATCTGTTGACACGCTCAACGCATTTGTGCTAAAATATAGATGTGAAATTATGCTTACCGTTAAGTTCAGGCGAAAGGCAGGTGATACCCATGAACACGAACGAAGAAAATAAAACCGAAGACCGTGAAAGCGGGATTCAGACATACGACAGGAAAAAGAAGTCTCACGGCAATTTTCTTAAAATCGGCTGTGCGTCATGCGGTTTTGTCGCCGTAGTCGCTCTTTGCGTTCTGTCAAGCCGTTACTCATGGTTCGGAGTCAAAGCCGATGACGAGGGTATCAGCTACAACAACGGTTCAGAGTTATCATATTCCACTACTGCGCCTGTCGAGGAACAAAAGGTTCCCACCAAAGCCAACAAGCATAACGAGGCACAGGAAACCACCGTTGCAACATCGACAACTACATCGGCAACCACAACAGCAAAAACCACTCAGACCACAGCGGCGACAACCAAAGCTACAACACCTGCGACAACCGCCGCACCAAAGCCTGCATGGACAGAAAAGAAGTGTAGCGGCACAATGTACATAAACATTTCAAGCTGTTCCGCAAGAAAAGAGGGCTTACAAGGATCAAAGGTCGTTTCCTATAAATATTACGGAGATGCGGTAAATATCGCCGCACTGACAGACACCGGCTACTATAAGCTTGATGACGGCACATATATCCACAGCGACTATCTTTCCGAAAGCAAGCCTGTCGCAACTACCGTTCCTGCAACAGCAAAACCCACCGTGCAGGATAATGCAACTCCCGCACCGGTAATAACCGACACCCCCGTAAACTGCTCCGCAGAAGAGGCGGAGGTTTTCCGTATCGTGAATGAGATCCGTGTTTCCTACGGACTTAAGCCTTATAAGTGGGATACAAACGCATACAAGGCGGCGAAGGCACGTTGCAGTGAAATTGAGCAGAAGTTCAGCCATCTGCGGCCTGACGGCTCAAACTTCAAAACCATATACGGCTACAGTGATGATGAACTATGGTATAAGTTCTGCTCCGTCGGAGAAAATCTCGGCTCAGGTCAGCCCACCGCACAGAGAGTAGTCGACAGCTGGATGGCCTCCACCAAGGGTCACCGTGAAAATATTCTCAATCCCGATTTTGAAAATCTCGCCGTAGCATTCGGCACATATAACGATGCTTATAAGTATTACTGGGTACAGGAATTCACAACCTACAGATAAGCATAATAGCACGTTTTAAAAGCACTAACGCACAGGCTGTCGATAAACTGATTATTATCAAAGCCCACGCAGTGAAATATATCGCCAACACTGCTTAAAACAGTTTCCATATCGACAAGTAATTAATAATTTCGTGGGTGTATCAGTGCAACTGCACTGACATTGGTCTTTCAAAAAAACGCCACTAACCTGAGATATATGTACTAACCTGCGGACGTGTAG
>ENA-OURV01002419-OURV01002419.1-human-gut-metagenome-genome-assembly--contig:-NODE-2419-length-12976-cov-4.247659_pt1 | contig 12976 bp, 10 predicted proteins | sample MGYA00242141_ERZ509072 | MGnify/ENA primary metagenome ERZ509072 (study PRJEB26280, sample SAMEA2338763) | human gut metagenome | biome: human gut; feature: human-associated habitat; material: faeces... | reverse complement strand
CGATCAGGCAGTTTTCGTGCGATTTATATGATTTTATGAAAAATCACCAGATTCCGAAAGCTGTGATTCTTGGCTTTTCGGATGGCGCGAATATCGCCATGCGGTTTGCAATGAAGCATCCGGATATGGTGACAGCGCTGATTTTAAACGGAGGAAATTTGGATGCGAAAGGCGTAAAGCGTTCGACGCAGCTTCCGATCGAAATCGGCTATAAAATTGCAAAGTATTTTGCCAAAAGATCGGAGGAGGCGAACAAAAATGCAGAGCTGCTGGGTCTGATGGTAAACGATCCGAATATTGAACCGGAAGAGCTTGCACAGATTACCGCACCGACCCTCGTAATCTGCGGGACAAAAGACATGATCCGGGAAGACCACACGAGAAAAATTGCGGAAAATATCCCGAATGCCCGTCTGGCGATCATCGAGGGGGATCATTTTGTTGCAAATAAGCGCTCGGAGGAATTTAACCGGGAAGTGGACAGGTTTCTGGAAAGCCTTTAAAACCATAAGAGAAAGAATGATTCGAAAAGCGGAAAAGAAAGATCTTTCAAGAATTGCAGAAATCCTCGTATTTGATAAGCGAATGAATTATCGATCGATTTTTAAAAACGACGACTATTCTTTTCATGTGCTTCAAGTACTGGATGTTGCAAAAGAGTATGCGCAGCCGGAAATCCTAGATCATATTTTTGTGTATGACGATGGAATTGTGAAAGGACTGATTCATCTGGAACAGACGGAAATCGCAGAGTTTTATGTGGATCATTTTTTTCAGAATCAGGGAATCGGCGCGGCGCTGATGGAGTACGCCAAGCAGGAGCATCGGGCAGACCATCTGTGGGTGCTTGAGAAAAATGAACGCGCGATCCGGTTTTATGAAGCCCACGGCTTTTCTCTTTCCGGGCAAAGGCGTCTGGAAGCGGGGACGACGGAATACGTCATAAAGATGCTCGCAATAGAATGACAATTTGAGGAGGAAAACAGGATGAACAAACGAAAAGGCGCACTTTTTATGGCGCTGTGCCTGGTATTGGCGGGCTGCGGTCAGAGAGCAGAGACGAAAACTGAAATGGCAGAAAGTATTGGGATACAAAACGAAAGCGCCATGCCGGACACAGAGGATGCAGATGCAAAAGACTTTGTGTCAGAAACGGGCGAGACGCAAAATACGAAAGGCGCGGCTGCACAGGAGCCGGAAAACGAAGCAACTTCCGAAGCGGTTGTGGAAAACACGACAGAACCGAAATATCTAACCCTGGACATATCCACAATGGGCGAGATACTTGCGGACGGCGATGCGGTGGATCCGATCGGGTTGACCATTCTATCGGAAGAGGAAAACGGAGTCAGCTGGGCAAACGACTGGTATGACAGCGAAAATTTGTCACTTCCGATGATCGGCACGGACTGGAACAGCTTTTATGACGATCATTACCAGTACCAGTGGGTGGACAACGAGCTCTATATTTATGAAACCGGTACGGGAAATTGCATCTATGTACTGGATTATCCGACGGATCAGTGGTATATTAACGGCAACAATGCATATCTGGAGGATGGGATTTTTTACGGAGCCAGCGTGAGAAACGGATACGCGCAATCCAATACCTGTTTTATGTTTGCCTATGATCTGGAAAACGATAAGCTGCTGTGGAGAAGCGCAGACCAGACCTATAATTCCATGAATTTTGTAGTCAAAGGGGATGTTATTCTGTGCGGCTATGGCTTTACGGCGGAACCGGATTATTTGTATCAGATCAATCGTAACACAGGAGAAGTGATCGATCGGCTGTCCTTAAAAAAGGCACCGGATCTGATCGTAGAACAGGATGGGAAGCTTTATGTCCATACCTACAGTTACAATTATGTGATCGGGATGGATGTACCGAACGAATTTTGAGTGGGAGGTACGGATTGGGAAATTCTGACAATAGAAAACGGGGTGTGAATTCCAGGAAAAACGAGAAAAACAGGGAAGCTCTGATTGCTGTGCTTACGGTCTGCCTGATTGGCGTGCTGGTAACGGTGGTCATTATCGCAGCTGTCGATCTTTACCGGAAACACACCTATACGGCTGAAATCGATCCATCTGAGTACAAAATTATTAAAATAGAAAAAAGTACGACAACGTCCTATTCTGCGGCAACGGAAACCGTGGATACGGATTCGATTTATGTTGTAACTGTCGAATATCAGGTGGATGGCGTTACCTATACGGACACGCTGGACATGCTGACGGGGACGGAGCTTGCAAAAAATCTGTTTGAACGTTATCAGACGGATTCGAACCCGGAAGAGGTGCTGGGAAAGCTTTATTATTCGCCGAAAAAGCCATCCCATATCGGCAGATATGGAGATGACAGCATTTTTGTGAAGTGATTTTTTTTACAGGGAAAGGGAGGCACTATGGGCTTTTGGATTTTTATGCTGGTGATGGATCTGCTGATTCCGGTTACGATGTTTTTTATTGGAAAAAGATTTCAGAAAAAGCCTCCGAAGGAGATCAATGCGATGTATGGATACCGGACGGCGATGTCCATGAAAAATAAAGAAACCTGGAAATACGCGCATCGCTGCTGCGGAAAGCTCTGGTATGTCAGCGGGCTTGTAATGATTCCGGTTACGGTAATTGTTTTGGCGTGTGTTTTCGGAAAAGGGAACAACTGCGTAGGGAATGTTGGGGGAATTGTGTGTACACTGCAGTGCGTCGTTATCATTGGAACGATCGTTCTGACAGAGCGGGAACTGAAAAAGAGATTTGACCGGAATGGGGAATGGAAGAGGAGCTGAGATTATTAAGATCATCCACCGGTCCCGGAATGTTTTTTCCGGGGCCGGTGGATGATCAGCAGTCGGAAAAGGACAGACCGCCGCAGAGCGGCGGCTGTAATTCATGACAATAGAATGCTCGCAGAGCGTGCATTCTATTGTTGCTACAAAAAAAGAGCCTGAGTAAAAACCAAAGAACGGCTTTTGCTCAGGCTCTTTTTTGCAGGAACATCCCTGCTTCGCAGGTCTGTCCTTTTCCTCGTCGCCATGACAAAAAAGCCACTCTGAAAACCCAGAGTAGCTTTTCAATGTTTCTGATTCAATTAAGCTCTTTCAACCCTGCCGGACTTCAAGCAGCTTGTGCAAACGTGCATTCTCCGTGCACCACCGTTGACTTTACATTTAACGCTTCTGACGTTGGAATTCCAGATACGGTTGGATCTTCTATGGGAATGGCTTACGTTGTTACCGAAATGAGCGCCTTTGCCACAAATATCGCATTTTGCCATGATTGCACCTCCTCAAACTATATTCGTCGTTTGACTGACAACATCAGTATGATAACAGAATTAAATACATTTGGCAAGTAAAAAATCATCAAATTTTTAAAAAATTAAAATGGTTATTCCCTTTTTGCAGGAAAGCGGTTATAATAGCCTTAGATTTTCATGGAAAAAGGAGGTTATCACATGAAGGGTTCTTCTATGACGACCCATATGGGCAATATTACGATTGATAATGAAGTGATTGGTCAATATGCGGGAACAGTGGCGATGGAGTGTTTCGGCATCGTTGGCATGGGCGCTACAGTGAAGGGCGGTCTTGTCAAGCTGTTGAAGAGCGACAGCATTACCAAGGGCATTGCAGTTACACTGAATAATAATAAACTGACACTGGACTTCCACGTTATCGTGGCATACGGGGTGAGCATTCTTGCGGTATCGGATAATCTGATCAGCAATGTAAAATATAAGGTAGAGGAATTTACCGGAATTGAGATAGAGAAAATCAACATCTTTGTAGAAGGTGTGCGAGTGATTGATTAAGGAGGACTTAACTGTGGCTGTAAATACGATCGACGCTAAGATGCTTGCAAAGATGTTCTTAGCAGGTGCTAAGAATCTGGAGAGTAAGAAAGAGTGGATCAATGAATTAAACGTGTTCCCTGTTCCGGATGGTGATACAGGTACGAACATGACACTGACCATTATGTCTGCGGCAAAAGACGTTGCAGCGATGAATGCAAACAATGACCTGGATATGAAATCCCTGGCAAAGGCGATTTCATCCGGTTCCTTAAGAGGCGCCAGAGGCAACTCAGGCGTCATTTTATCGCAGCTGTTCAGAGGCTTCACTAAAGCGATCCGCGATTATGATACGATCGATATTCCGTTGCTTGCAGAAGCTTGTGAGAAAGCGGTAGAGACTGCATACAAGGCAGTTATGAAGCCGAAGGAAGGCACGATCCTGACCGTTGCCAAGAGCGCTTCTTTAAAGGCTCGTGAGCTGGCAGATGCAGGGGAAACCGACCTGGAAAAATATATCGGTGATATCATTGAGCGCGCAGATTATGTGCTGAGCCAGACTCCGGAGATGTTGCCTGTTTTAAAACAGGCTGGCGTTGTGGATTCCGGCGGACAGGGTCTGATGCAGGTATTAAAGGGCGCTTATGAAGCGTTTTTAGGCAAAGAGATCGACTGGACGGTAACAGAGACCGCAGCTCCTGCAGGGGCTCCGTTTGCAGGCAGCCAGGAAAATGTTTTGGAAGAGAGCGAGATCAAATTCGGCTATTGTACAGAGTTTATCATCATGCTTTCCAAGACCTTTAACATCAAGCAGGAGATGGACTTTAAGGCATATCTGGAATCCATCGGCGATTCGATCGTAGTTGTGGCAGATGACGATGTGGTTAAGGTACACGTGCATACCAATGACCCGGGTCTTGCGATCCAGAAGGCATTGAAGTATGGTGCACTTTCCAATATGAAGATCGATAACATGCGCCTGGAGCACCATGAAAAGGTTGTGAAGATGGCACAGAAGGAGCAGCAGGAGGCTGCAGCTGCAGCACCGGCTGAGAAAAAGGCAGCGGCATTTATCGCGGTTTCTGTAGGCGAAGGGATCAATGCGATCTTAAAAGACCTTGGCGTAGACTATATCATCGAGGGTGGTCAGACGATGAACCCGAGCACCGAGGATGTGCTGAATGCCATTGAAAAAGTAAACGCAGAAACCGTTTACGTTCTCCCTAATAATAAAAATATCATTCTGGCTGCAAACCAGGCAAAATATATGACGGAGGACAAGAAGATCGTTGTCATTCCTACTAAGACAATCGCACAGGGCATTACCGCAGTGATCAACTATGTACCGGATCTGAGTCCGGAAGAAAATGAAGCGGCGATGACAGAAGCGATCGAAACCGTTCGCACCGGTGAAGTAACCTATGCAGTCAGAGATACGGTGATCGACGATCATGAAATCCATCAGGGCGATTACATGGGGATCGGAGATGCAGGAATCCTTGCAGTCGGACAGGCGATCGAAACAGTTACGAAAGACATGATCGATAGCATGATGGATGAGGATATGGAGCTGATCAGCATCTATTATGGTCAGGAGACCAAAGAGGAAGACGCTGCAGCGCTCCGCGACAAGGTGGCGGAGAAATATCCGGCGTGTGATGTAGAGCTGCAGTATGGCGGACAGCCGATTTACTACTATATTGTTTCTGCAGAGTGAGGCATAATGGAAGCCAGTCATTTGATTACAGAGATAAAAGGCGTAGGGGTGAAGACCACTGCGCTTTTTTCGAAACTTCATATTGAAACGATAAAGGATCTGATTTCTTATTTTCCGAGAGGCTATGATCATTATGAGGAGGCGCTTCCGGTTGGAGAGCTGTGCACCGGCAAAGTACAGTCGGTAAGAGCCTGTATTGTCGGTACGCCGTCTATGGTGCGGGCAAAAGGAATGGTCATCACACATGCGCAGGCAGGAGATGCCTCCGGGCGAATGAAGCTGACCTGGTTTCGGATGCCGTATCTGAAAAAAGCGCTTCCGGGCGGCAGCTGGCATGTGTTTCGCGGCATGGTACAGGCAGGCACAGGCGGGATGCTTTTCATGGAACAGCCGCGTGTGTTTTCACAGGGCGATTATGAAACCCTTGCCGGGACATGGCAGCCCAAATATGCGCTGACGAACGGACTGACCAACCATATGATCTCCAAATGTGTGCGGCAGGCGCTGGAGGAGCTGGAGCTGCCGGATTATCTTCCGGAAGAAATCCGGAGCAGATACCGTCTGATCGGATTCCGGGAAGCAATGGAAAAAATCCATTTTCCAGGAAGTCAGGAGGATGTTGTGATGGCCAGAAGACGTCTGGTCTTCGATGAATTTTTAGCCTTCCTGATTCAGATCAAGCGTCAGAAAAAAGAGAATGCAGGGCTGTTAATCGATCGGCCGCTGCAGCCGACAGAGGATACGGACCGCCTGATTGCAGCGCTTCCGTATCAGCTGACCGGAGCCCAGCAGAGGGTTTGGAAGCAGATCGAAGCAGACCTGACAGGACATATGGCGATGAACCGACTGATTCAGGGGGACGTGGGAAGCGGTAAAACGATCCTTGCTTTTCTGGCACTTTTGGTGTGCAGTGCAAACAGCAGGCAGGGGTGCCTGATGGCACCGACAGAAGTGCTGGCGGTACAGCACTTTGAAGCACTGACAGAGATGACGGAGAAGTACGGACTGTGTACAAAGCCGATCCTGCTGACCGGTTCCATGACGTCGAAACAGAAAAAAGAGGCGTATGCACGGATCAAATCCGGGGATGCGGACGTGATTATCGGGACACATGCGCTGATTCAGGACAAAGTGGAGTATCGCGATCTTGCACTGGTAGTGACAGATGAACAGCACCGGTTTGGCGTAAGGCAGAGAGAATGCCTGGCAAATAAGGGGGAGGGCGTACATGTGCTCGTCATGAGCGCGACACCGATTCCACGGACGCTGGCGATCGTATTATATGGCGATCTGGAAGTGTCTGTGCTGGACGAGATGCCAAAAAACCGTCTGCCGATTAAAAACTGCGTCGTAGATCCGTCCTTCCGCAAAAAAGCCTATGCCTTTCTCGAAGCGCAGGTGGAGGCAGGGCATCAGGTCTATGTAATCTGTCCGATGGTAGAAGCCGGAGAGGATTCCGCAGACGGACTGGAAAATGTCACGGATTATACGGAAAAATTAAAAGCTGCCCTGAATAGCTCGATTCGGGTGGCTGCTTTGCATGGAAAAATGAAGGCAGCACAGAAGCAGGAAATTATGGACGCATTCGGAGCCGGGCAGATTGATATCCTTGTATCGACGACGGTTATCGAGGTTGGGATTAATGTTCCCAATGCAACAGTAATGCTTGTGGAAAATGCAGAGCGCTTCGGACTCGCACAGCTGCATCAGCTGCGGGGACGTGTCGGAAGAGGTCATGCGCAGAGCTTCTGCATTTTTATGACCGGGGATGGAAGCGGTGCAAAAAATAAACGTCTCGATGTATTAAATCACTCCAACGACGGATTTTTTATTGCCAATGAGGATTTAAAGCTGCGGGGGCCGGGGGATCTTTTCGGCATCCGCCAAAGCGGTGACCTGGATTTTGGATTAGGCGATATTTATCAGGATTCCGATGTGCTGATGCTTGCAGGAGAGCTGGCAGATCAGGTGCTTTCCGGGGACGTGGTGCTTCCGGAAAAGGAATTCGGATTATTTGAAAAATCGATCGATTATCGGACGATCTGACCGCGGGGCGTGCAAAGTCGGTGCAGGCTTTGCAGCTGTGCGGTTTCGTATCTGAGAAAAGGGAGAATGAAATGCAGGAAATCAAAAGCCGGGGGCTGACCCGCGACGCGATCAAGATGATCGCGATGCTGACGATGTTTTTCAATCATTTCAGCCATGTTTTTCTGACAGCGGGGACATATCCGGCGGAATTTTTGAAAGGAATCGGCTATTTTACTGCGCCGGTGATGTGTTATTTTCTGGTGGAGGGGTTTTATAAAACCTCGTCCAGACGTGCGTATGCAAAACGGCTGTTTGTATTTGCGCTGGTGTCCCAGGTGCCCTATTTTCTGGCATTTAACAGAGAGGCGGCAGTCTTGAATATGATGTTTTCCCTGTTGTTTAGCTTTCTGATCCTGTGCGTGTTCCATGGAGAAGCGTTCCGGCGGGGAAAAGGGCAGCTGCAGATCGCAGGGCTGTTTTTTTTATCGGTATTTTCAGACTGGTCTGCGCTCGCCCCGGCGTTTACGCTGTTGTTTGACCGGGCGGGGCAGGAACGGAAAAAACTGCAGAAAACCTTTCTGTTCGTGACAGCGGTTGTCGGAATCAATGAAGTAGCGTCTGTGGCGCAGACGGAGGGTGTTTTGGGTTTTCCGGAAGGCGCAGTGCGCGTTTTGTTCTCAATGACAGGTCCGGCGCTGGCGGGACTGTGCATTTTATATGGATACAATGGGGAGCGGGCGAAAAAAGGACGGCAGGTTTTGAAATGGTTCTTCTACGGATTTTATCCGTTGCATCTGCTTTTGTTGTGGCTGGCGGCCCGGGCAATGGGAACGATGTAGCAGCTGTTTGGAAACGTGGCGCAAAAATCGCAGCGGGACTTCCCAAAATCGAACATATGTGTTATACTCTCGAAAGTAATTCGACTTTTACAGTTCGCGGGCGACCCGCCGCAGGCGGAGAATCCTGCGAAGCAGGATTCTATTTTCATGATAGAAATTTGGGCAGTTTGGAATCGGAAAGAAAGGATCAGATAGATGGCACAAAATACAACCTATGACGCTTCCAGCATTACGGTGCTGGAGGGACTGGAGGCAGTGCGGAAACGACCGGGCATGTATATCGGCAGCGTTTCCACGAAGGGCTTGAACCACCTGATTTATGAAATCGTGGATAACGCTGTGGACGAGCATCTGGCTGGCTACTGCAGCAAAATCACCGTAATTCTGGAAAAAGACGGTTCAGCGACCGTTTCGGACAACGGTCGCGGTATCCCGGTCGGGATGCATGAAAAAGGAATCAGTGCGGAGCGTCTGGTTTTCACAACCCTGCATGCAGGCGGTAAGTTTGACAATAACGCCTATAAGACCAGCGGCGGCCTGCACGGCGTCGGCTCCTCCGTCGTCAATGCGCTTTCGAAGCATCTGACAGTGCGTGTAAAGGACGGAAAAAATGTCTATGAGGATACTTATGAGTACGGCAATCCAACGACCAAACTGGTCAATGGACTGCTGCCGGTCGTTGGACGTACAAGAGAGACCGGAACGACGATTTCGTTCCTGCCGGACGATACGATTTTTGATAAAACCAGATTTAAAGAGGACGATATCAAAAGCCGCCTGCACGAGACGGCGTACTTAAACCCTGCGTTGACAATTCACTTCGAGGATTGCAGAGGGACAGAGCCGGAGATTTTGAACTATCACGAGCCGGAGGGTATTGTCGGATTTATTAAGGATATGAACAAGTCCTGCGAGGCGGTGACGGACGTTATCTCATTTCAGGGCGAAAGCGACGGAATCTCTGTCGAGGGTGCGTTTCAGTATATCAACGAGTTCCACGAAAATGTGCTGGGATTCTGCAATAACATCTACAATGCGGAGGGCGGCACGCATCTGACCGGCTTCAAGACGCAGTTTACGACGATCATCAACAGCTACGCGCGGGAGCTCAATATTTTAAAGGAAAAAGACCAGAACTTCACCGGTCCGGACGTGCGAAACGGCATGACGGCGGTCATTTCGATCAAGCATCCCGATCCGCGGTTTGAAGGACAAACAAAGACTAAGCTGGACAATCAGGATGCGGCGAAGGTTGTGGCAAAGGTCGTGGGCGAAGAGCTGACCAGATTTTTTGACAGAAACTTAGAGACGTTAAAAGCTGTCATCGGCTGCGCGGAAAAGGCGGCCAAAATCCGCAAAACAGAAGAGCGCGCCAAGACGAATATGCTGACGAAGCAGAAGTTTTCGTTTGATTCCAACGGAAAGCTGGCAAACTGCGAGTCGAAGGACGCATCGAAATGTGAAATTTTTATCGTAGAGGGAGATTCTGCGGGCGGCTCCGCCAAGATGGCGAGAAACCGGATGTATCAGGCGATTCTGCCGATCCGCGGTAAGATTCTGAATGTAGAAAAGGCGAGCATCGACAAGGTTCTGGCAAACGCTGAGATCAAGACGATGATCAATGCGTTCGGATGCGGTTTTTCGGAAGGCTACGGCAACGATTTCGATATCACGAAGCTGCGTTATGACAAGATCATCATCATGGCGGATGCCGATGTGGACGGCGCGCACATTTCCACGCTGCTTCTGACGCTGTTTTACCGGTTCATGCCGGAGCTGATTTTCGAAGGACACGTTTATATCGCAATGCCGCCGCTGTATAAGGCGATGCCGTCCAGGGGTGCAGAGGAATATCTTTACGATGACAAGGCACTGGAGCGCTACCGCAAACGTCATAAGGGACCGTTCCATCTGCAGCGCTACAAAGGTCTGGGCGAAATGGATGCCCAGCAGCTGTGGGAGACGACGCTGGATCCGGAGACGAGAATGTTGAAGCTTGTGGAGATCGAGGACGCCAGAATGGCGTCTGAAGTGACGGAAATGCTGATGGGAACCGAGGTTCCGCCGCGCCGCGCGTTTATTTACCGCAATGCGACAGATGCAGAACTGGATATCTGACCGGGCAGATAGCTGACATAAGGAAGAAAAATTGAAAAATGAAATTTTTCAATTGCGAGATTTGTGTCTGCGTGCACTTGACACAAACTCAACATGCGCAAAAGGCGTGCGCAGAAATGAGCAGAAAAAATGGAAGATAACAACAGAATTATAAAAACGGAATATTCCGAGCTGATGCAGAAATCTTATATCGATTATGCGATGAGCGTTATCGTGGCGCGTGCCCTGCCGGACGTGCGGGACGGCTTAAAGCCGGTACAGCGCCGCGTGCTTTACGATATGTACGAGCTTGGAATCCACTATGACAGACCGTACCGAAAGAGTGCGCGTATCGTCGGTGATACGATGGGTAAATATCATCCGCACGGCGACAGCTCGATCTACGAAGCACTGGTCGTTATGGCGCAGGAATTTAAAAAGGGACAGCCGTTAATCGATGGACACGGCAATTTCGGCAATATTGAGGGTGACGGTGCGGCTGCGATGCGATATACGGAGGCGCGTCTGGAAAAGCTGACGCAGGACGCCTTTTTGGAAGATCTGGATAAGGATGTCGTGGACTTTATCCCGAACTTCGATGAGACGGAAAAGGAGCCGTCCGTTCTGCCCTGCCGCATCCCGAACCTTTTGGTCAACGGTTCTGAGGGTATTGCAGTCGGCATGGCGACGAGCATTCCGCCGCACAACCTCAGCGAGGTCATCGATGCGGTAAAGGCATATATGCTGGATGAAAACATCACGACCGCAGAGCTGATGCGCTACATGCAGGGACCGGACTTCCCGACCGGCGGTATCGTGACGAACAAAGACGAGCTGCTTTCCATCTATGAAACCGGCGCAGGCAAAATCAAGCTGCGCGGCAAGGTGGAGACGGAAAAAGGCAAAAACGGCAGGACAAACGTTGTCATCACGGAGATTCCCTATACGATGATCGGCGCGAACATCGGTAAGTTCCTGTCGGACGTCGCAGCGCTTGCGGAGAGCAAAAAGACGACGGATATCGTGGATATTTCAAACCAGTCGTCCAAAGAGGGCATCCGGATTGTGATCGAACTCAAAAAAGATGCGGACGTCGATCATTTTATCAGTATGCTGTATAAAAAGACACGTCTGGAAGATACCTTTGGCGTGAACATGCTCGCGATTTCCGACGGACGTCCCGAAACGCTCGGTTTAAAACAGATCATCAAGGCAAATACCGATTTCCAGTTTGAAATCAACCGCCGCAAATATGAGAGACTGCTGGCAAAAGAGCAGGAAAAACGCGAGATTCAGGAAGGCCTGATCAAAGCCTGCAACGTGATCGATTTAATTATCGAGATTTTGCGCGGTTCACGCGACCGGACGATGGCAAAGGCGTGCCTGGTGGACGGCGTGACGGAGGGAATCAAATTTAAAACAAAACAGGCTTCCGTGATGGCGGCGCAGCTTTGCTTTACGGAAAATCAGGCGAATGCGATTCTGGATATGCGTCTGTATAAACTGATAGGACTGGAGATTGAGGCACTTCAGGCAGAATATCAGGAGACGATGAGGAACATTGCCCTGTACCAGGATATCCTGAACAATTATGATTCCATGGCGGCGGTGATCATCAGAGAACTGGATGCCATTAAGAAAGAATATGGAAGCAAACGCCGTACTTCTGTTGAGAATGCAGAGGAAGCTGTCTATGAAGAGAAGAAGATGGAAGAGACAGAAGTCTGCTTCCTGATGGACCGCTTCGGTTATGCGAAGACGATCGATACGTCTGCTTACGAGCGGAACAAAGAGGCTGTGCACAACGAGAACAAATATGTGTTTCAGTGCAAAAACACCGATAAGATCTGCGTCTTTACGGATCTTGGAATGATGCACAGCATCAAAGTAATGGACATCCCGTATGGAAGATTCCGTGACAAGGGAACGCCGATCGACAACCTTGGAAATTACAGCAGCCAGAAGGAGCAGATGATTTACGTCGATGCACTGGAAAATATCAAGAACAATAAGCTGCTGTTCGTCAGCGCGGCCGGTATGGTAAAACTTGTCGATGGATCCGAGTTTGATGTCGTAAAACGAACGATCGCGGCGACGAAGCTTTCATCCGAGGAGGACCGTCTGATTCTTGCCGAGGTCTGCCAGGAGCAGGAGTATGTGGTTCTGCAGACGAAAAACGGTGTCTTCCTGCGCTTCCTTACGAGTGAAGTGCCGGAGAAGAAAAAAGCAGCCGTTGGTGTGCGTGGTATCCGTATGGCAGAGGACGACGCGGTAGAGCATGCGTATCTACTGGCAAGCCGGATGGATTACACGATCACGTATCACGACAAAGAGATTTCTCTGACAGCGAAGATTAAGCTGGCAAAACGAGATACCAAGGGAACAAAGATCCGGGTATAACGCAGAGTTTTGTTTATAACCATGAGAAGCACGCTCCGCGGGTTTTTCGAGAGATCACTTGGCAATAAAAGGACACCTGCCCGATACCAGAACGGTACG
>ENA-OURV01002412-OURV01002412.1-human-gut-metagenome-genome-assembly--contig:-NODE-2412-length-13001-cov-5.315001_pt1 | contig 13001 bp, 10 predicted proteins | sample MGYA00242141_ERZ509072 | MGnify/ENA primary metagenome ERZ509072 (study PRJEB26280, sample SAMEA2338763) | human gut metagenome | biome: human gut; feature: human-associated habitat; material: faeces... | reverse complement strand
CCTGGCCGTGGCGCTGAACACCTGCCAGATCAAGACCGGCGCCCCCAGCCGCAGCGAGCGCGTCGCCAAGTACAACCAGCTTCTCCGCATTGAGGAGGAACTGGGCGGCGCCGCGCAGTATCCGGGGTTTGGGGCGTTTAACATTAAAAAGTAAGTGCTAGAGAGGAGAGAAAATGCCGCGGGCGGATGCTCGCATCCGCCCGCCCCACCCTACAAAGTCAATCCTAAAACATAGGAGATGTATACTATGGACAAACCCGCAATCAAAAAGTTTGCTGTATGGGCGCGCAATAAGCTGATTGCCGATACCAAATACCGCGCCGGGCTGGTTGGCGTGACGGAAACCGCTGTTGCTGAGCCGCTGCCACAGTCCAATGAAACCGTGCAATTCTTTGATGTTGGCCTGCCGCAGCCCTACCGCATCGAGGGTGACGCCGTCACCCAGCGGCAGCGCTTTGTGGCGGAGCTGAATAAGGAGACCGCCAAGCAGGGCAGCTACACGGCGGCGTACCAGACTGTGGTGGATAAGGTCGCCTACACATGGTTCAACCGGCTGATTGCGGTGCGGTATATGGAGGTCAACGACCTGCTGCCCAGCCGCACGCGGGTTTTGTCCAGCGCGGACGGACGCGCCGAGCCGCAGATCGTCACCAGCCCGTTTGATGCAGTGCTGGACTACACCCCGGCAGAGCAGCAGCAGATCGTGACCCTCAAAAACGACAACAAGCTGGACGAGGCATTCCGGCTGCTGTTTCTCAAACAGTGTGCCGCGCTGGGCGACTGCCTGCCCCGCCTGTTTGAGCAGGTGGACGACTATATGCCGCTGCTGCTGGCGCTCTCCTTCACCGATAAGGACGGCGTGGTCTGCCATCTGGTAAACGACATCCCGGAATCCGACTGGCAGGACGCTGTGCAGATCGTGGGCTGGCTGTACCAGTATTACAACACCGAGCCGAAAGAGCAGGTGTTCGCCAACCTCAAAAAGAACATCAAAATCAGCAAAGAGAATATCCCCGCCGCCACCCAGCTGTTTACGCCGGACTGGATCGTGCGATACATGGTCGAAAACAGCTTGGGTCGCTTGTGGAGTGAGGGTCACCCGGATTTTGACAAATCCAAGTGGAAGTATTATCTGGACGAAGCCCCGCAGGAGCCGCAGGTAGCGCAGCAGCTGGCAGAACTGCGCAAGGGGTACGCCGCCCTGACGCCGGAGGATATAAAGTGCATCGACCCCTGCATGGGCAGCGGGCATATTCTGGCATATCTGTTTGATGTGCTGATGCAGATTTACCGCAGCGCGGGCTATACCGACCGTGATGCCGCCGCCAGCATTGTGGAGCATAACCTCTACGGTCTGGACATCGACGACCGCGCCGCGCAGATGGCCTATTTTGTCGTGATGATGAAAGGCTGCCACTACGACAGCCGCTTCCTGCGGCGGCATCTGAAACCGCACGTTTATGCGATACAGGAGAGTGGAGAACTGACCACTGACGCACTGGGTCGCCTTGGCAAACAGGAATCCACCGCCCACGCCCTGCTGGATGGGTTTAAGAACGCGAAAGAGTACGGCAGCATTTTGCAGCCGAAAGTTACGCTGGCAGAGCTGGACGCCTTGCAGGAGCAGCTGCGGGAAGTGGACGGTGCGTCCGACATGGGCAGCTTTACCGACCAGTTTGTAGCAGGGCAGTTGCTGCGTGTGCTGTGCCCGCTGGTGGAGCAGGCCCGGATGCTGGTGCAAAAATACGATGTAGTCGTGACGAACCCGCCGTATATGGGCGGCAGCGGCATGAATGGGCATCTGTCTGATTATGTGAAAAAGGTTTACCCCGACAGCAAGAGCGATTTGTTTGCGGTGTTTATCGAGCGATGCGCTCAGATGGACAAGCGCGGCGGGTATCAGGCTATGATTACCCAGCACGCTTGGATGTTCCTTTCCAGCTTTGAAAAGCTGCGGGCAAAATTGCTGCTGATTGACACGGTCAATATGGCGCACCTTGGCGCACGCGGCTTTGATGAGATTGGCGGCGAGGTCGTGCAGACCACCAGCTTTGTCATGCGCAACAGCCATACAAAGGGTTATAAAGGCACGTACTGCCGTTTGATTGACGGTGAGAGTGAAAAGGCAAAAGCCGAAATGTTTGTCAGCGGCGAAAATCAATATATTGCTAAGCAAGAAAACTACATGAAAATTCCGGGATTGGCGTATGCATACTGGCTTAGCCAAAAGTGGTTGGATTTGTTTTGCGAAAAGAAAATCTGTAGTTATGGAGCAGCACAAGAAGGAATAAAAACCGGAAAAAATGAACTATTTTTAAGAAATTGGCAAGAAATTGACATAAACAGGAGCAATATATTTTCTAACGATAATCAGAAATCCAAGTGGTATAAAACAGCAAAAGCAGGTGAGCACCGTCGTTGGTATGGCTCGCACTATGAATTGACTAATTTCAAAAATTGGGGCGAGGAAATTATTGCGTTTGGTCATGGAAGTATAACGGGTAAGGAGAACCTTTATAAGCCAGCAATTACTTGGAACAGAATCGCAACAAATAAGCTTGCTTTTCGCTCGCTTCCAGCTAATTTTATTTCTAACATGGGTGGTCTTTGCCTATATCCAAATGACACCGATAGATTTAGTGAACTACTTGGTTTTTTGAATAGCAAAGTTTGTGAAATTGAACTGAATGTAATCAATCCAACGATGAGTTTCCCTCCGGGAACAATAAATTCACTTGCATACAAGCCGATAGAGAACGGGAAGGAAAAAGAAGCCTGTAGAAATATTGTTGACGAGAATGTGGCTATCTCTAAATCCGACTGGGACTCCTTCGAGACCTCGTGGGACTTTAAGCGTCACCCACTAGTCTGAAAAAGCAACTTTATGTGACAGACATTTAAAATGGTAAAAATAATGTATAAGGAGAAGGATTACATGGACGAGATGACAAACGCTCTGGTAGAATCCGCTCAAGATTTGATTGAAGAATTGGTATCTTTATTGCTGAATGAAGCGGCAATGCCGGTAAAAATTGCCACGACATTTGTAAAGACAGCTGTTTCCTTTAAGGAAGCTTTTTTTTGGAAGAAATTTAGCCGTTTACTTGAAGGTGGGGATTTAAGCGAAGAGGAAAGGGCAAAATTCTACGGAAAACTTGAAGATGAAAATGAAGAAAAAAAGAGAGAAAATGCCCGACGTATTATTCAAATTATTGATAGTGCAGAAACAGAAAAGAAAATGGATTTTATTGTTAATGCAACATTTAGCTTTGTGTATTCCTACATTGATAAAACAACGTATTTTAGAATCTGCAATGTGATAAATGATACTTTGCAAGAAGATTTGGAGTTTTTACAGCGAAACTATACAGAAGAAGGTGGGCTTCGGTATGGCGATGAGGTACAGGGACTAATAAGGCAAGGATTGATGGAAAAGATGGGACCGCAATGGCATAAAATTAGTGAAGAAATAGATTTTCCGGATTCGTACAAGTTTACAGCCCTAGCAAAGTATGTAGATAAATACGCATTGAGCAATAGCGATTTTGAACGCTATCCAGAATTATTTCATGGAGGTAATACTATTGGGAACCCTAATTTCTGATAAATTTGCCGCCTGGGAAGCAGAGTGCAACCAGCGCTTTAACCAGCTCAAAGCCAATGAGGAAGAGCTGAACCGTATCTTTATTGATATTTACGGCTTGCAGGATGAACTGACCCCCGAAGTGGAAGATAAGGATGTTACCGTGCGCCGCGCTGACCTGACGCGGGAAATCAAAAGCCTGCTTTCTTACGCGGTTGGCTGTATGTTTGGCCGCTACTCTCTGGATGTGGACGGCCTTGCCTATGCTGGCGGTAAGTGGGATGACAGCAAATATACAACCTTTATCCCGGACGCAGACAACGTGCTGCCCATCACCGATGAAGAATACTTCACCGATGATATTGTTGGCCGCTTTGTGGAGTTTGTAAAAGTCGTGTACGGTGCCGATACCCTGGAAGATAACCTTGCCTTCATCGCCAAGGCCCTCGGCACCAAGGGCACCAGCCCCCGCGCCGTCATCCGCAATTATTTCTTAAACGGCTTCTACGCCGACCATGTGAAAATCTACCAGAAACGCCCCATCTACTGGCTGTACGACAGCGGCAAGCAGAACGGCTTCAAGGCGCTGATTTATATGCACCGCTACAACGCCGACACCTCCGGTCTTGTCCGCGCCGACTACCTGTACAAGATGGAGCAGGTCTACGAGAGCGAGATTGCCCGCATGGACGATGCCATCGCCCACGGCGCCAGCCGCGAGGTCGCCCAAGCTACCAAGCGCAAAGAAAAGCTCGTCAAGCAGTTAAAAGAGTGCAAAGACTACGACGATCGTCTCGGTCATATCGCCCTCGCCCGCATCCCCATCGACCTCGACGACGGCGTAAAAGTCAACTACGACAAAGTCCAAACCGGCGCCGACGGCAAGAAGCAGGCAATTCTGGCGAAGATTTGAGCAAAACTATGAAAAACAACAATGACCTGTTCTACACTTGCAGTCTGATCGAGGATGTCTGCGATGACGACTACGACCATGTGGTTGGCCGCCTTGTGGAAGTTTATACCTCATGGATCGATGCCGTGCTTTGCAACTACAACACGGACGTTTACTATCAGTCGCGGGAATATATTTACGAGTGCTGCAAGGAAGGGCAAATCTGCGCCTGAAAATACACACAGTAAGAGGAAAAATCTATGTCTGAACTGAAATATAATCAAATCGTGGATAAGCTGAACACCGAGTTTGCGTCCGAGGGGCGCAGGCTGGTGTTCTGGTACGATGACAACGGCTATTTTGCCGATGATGTGGACGCTATGCCGCTGCAAAATGCAAAAATCTGGCATCTGACGCCTACCAACCAGTTCAGAACCAAGATTTTGCTGGAACGCGAGGACCCGCAGAGCAACTACCTGATCTATGCGCCGTTCCCCAAGCCCCCCGTGGAGCAGAACCACTTGGAGGATACGATTTTGTACTCCAAGCAGTTCCATGCCGACCCGATCTCGCTGCTGTGCTCCGATCTGGGCATTGGGGCCGAGGGCAAGGCCGTCTTGCAGAAATACGCCAAGGTCGTCGGCGAGCAGACCCGCAAGCAGCGGTTCTGTGATTACAAGCTGGCGGCGTACACGGCGGATGCCGTGGAGACAGCGCTGCTCTGCACCGTCTGCAAGTGCCGCACCGCGCAGTTTGAGGACGCGCTGCGGGAAATCCTGCTGGCCGACACCCCGGACGGCAACCCCAAACTGGACGAGCTGGCAAAGTACAAGCTGGATGAGGTGTTTTGGAAACACTGCGAAGCCGAGCTTGGCTTTGCCGTGCCCGCGCCGAATGTGGACAAGCTGAAAATCAGCCTGTTTGTGACAAGCCTTGCCCACAGCGTGAAGGTCATCCCGGACGCATGGCAGCCGTTTGCCGCCGCCAAGCCCGGCAGTGTGCTGGCCTTTATGGACGGCATGATGAACAACGTCAACTACGGCGAAGCCTTTGACGCAATGGCCGCCGCTGTGCAGGATACGCTGCACGCCAAGGCTGCGCTGGCCAAGCTGCCCCATGACCTGCTGACCGACTGTGAGTGCCTGCCCTGCGTGGATGACCTGCTGACCGGGTGGATGACCGAGCGCCTGCAAGCCGAGGACGTGACCGCCGCGCTGAACGGTGAGAACATCCCGGAGCTGTGCCAGCGCCGCGCCAAGACCCACTTTGGCCGCAAGCTGGCGGTGCAGTATGCCATGCTGGAAAGCGCGTGGCATATCGTCAGCGCTGCCCACTACCGCGCCCCGGCAGATTATGAGCACGTCTGGGCGCAGTATTACCGCGAGGATTACAAAATTGACGCGCAGTACCGTGCGTTTTACACGGCCTACGACAAGCTGGACGAGCCAGCCGCCTACGACAAATTGCAGGGGCTGGTTGAGAATATCTACAACACGGAATATCTGGCAAAAATTGTCCCTGCGTGGAATACGGATTTCCCGCAGGAGCCCGGCATGGGCAGAATGGCGCTGCAGAGGAACTTTTTCTCGGAGTGTGTGGCTGGCAACAAGGAGCGCACCGTGGTGATTATCTCCGACGCCATGCGCTATGAAGTGGGCGCGGAGCTTGCCGCCCTGCTGGCCGAGGACCCGAAGTCTACTGTGCAGCTGACACCCCGGCTGGGCGTGCTGCCGTCTTACACGCGGTTGGGCATGGCGGCGCTGCTGCCCCATACGCGGATGGAGATGACGCCGGAGTATCAGGTGCTGATCGACGATATGCCCTGCGAGAACCTGGCGCAGCGGCAGGCTGTGCTGCAAAAGCGCGTGCCGCAGAGCGGGTGCATCCAGTTTGACGACCTGAAAGCCATGAAAAAAGACGACCTGCGGGCGGTTTTTACCGGCAAGCAAGTCGTGTACATTTACCATAACCAAATTGACGCGCGCGGCGACAAGCCCAACACAGAGGACGAAGTCTTTGCCGCCTGCCGCGAGGCTGTGGAGGAGATCGCTGCCATGATCCGCCGCATTGCGGGCAGCGCGAACACGCTGCACTTTATCGTCACGGCGGATCACGGCTTCCTGTACAAGCGCCACGCGCTGGCGGAGAGCGATAAGATTCCCAACACCGCCCCGAAAACGGCGTTTGTGAACCGCCGCTTTATTGTGGACGCTGACCCCATTGCGCAGCCCGGTGTCGCCAGCCTGCCGATGGCCACGGTGCTGAACACCAAGACGAACACGCTGACGGTGTCCTACCCGACAGCGGCCAATGTGTTCAAGGTGGCGGGCGGCGGCGAGAACTACGTCCACGGCGGCTCCAGCCCGCAGGAGATGATCGTGCCTGTGCTGGACGTGCGGATGGAGAAAGGCCGCATGGAGACCACTACCGTGCAGCTGACGCTGGTGAGCATTTTGAAGAAGATCACGAACCTGATCACCGCGCTGGACTTTATGCAGAATGAACCGATCAGCGACACCGTGCGCGAGACGACCTTCCGCGTGTACTTTGTGGGAGAAGATAACGAGCGCATCTCCAATGAGAATATCGTGGTGGCTGACAAGCGCGGCGAGACGGCGGCGGAGCGAATGTTCCGCCTGCGGTTCAGCTTCAAGAACCGGAAATACGACAACAAAAAGCCGTATTATCTGGTAGCCTACGATGATAAAAATTCGGTTGAGGTGCTGCGCCGTCAGGTCGTCATGGACATTGCGATGGCGGACGACTTCGGATTTGGCTTCTGATGCAAGGAAGGAACGATTATGAGCCGTGGATTTAACATGTGGAACTATATGACCTACCACCTGGTTCACGATTACTTTAAGGCAAAGAAAAAGAAAAAAACGGAAATCCAAAATTTTGAGGTAAAGAACTATAAAGCAGCACAAAAGGCCGCAGAACAATGGATTAAGAGTGTGCGCAAATTTGCTGAAAGTTCGTATGGGGTGCATTACCCCAAAGAACTTTATTACGGTGCAACCCAGGTGTTGTTGGCTGTTTGTGCGGAGATCTACCGCAATGACCATACCTGGAACGACCACCGGAAAATTTTGGTGGATTACATCATTAACAGCGGCACGGACGGTGTGTGGTTTTCTGATTTTAAAGCGGCCACCGGTGCCGATGCAGACGTAAGGAAGCTGATCCCGCTGGGGTGGGTTGATGTTGATGAGTGTGGTGAATTCTGGACTTGCCTGGGCCGCTGCCTGAAAAAATGCCGGACTCCGCAAAGCAAATACGATGAATTGACCACGCCCTTGCAAAGATTTATTGCGGCTTTTGCATTCTGCGGGCCGCTGCAATCCAGTGTAGAAACCATCGGCACGCGATTTTTGAGCCGGGCATCAGATGGGGTTGAGCGCGCAATGCATGCCCCACCGCCCAAGGTGGATGTTTGGGGCAGCGGAAGCTCTATGGAACACATCCAGAAAATGAAGGTGATCTGGGATCACCTTTTGAACAGCAGCGATGGCGGGCGGGAAATTGATGACCCGCAGCTGTTATTATCCATGCTGATAGGGAAAACGATTACGGATATTATCATGTACGGGAACATTCCTGCAAAAGATAAGTTGTTGGAAGTTGAAATGGTCTTTGCCGAAAACCGCCTGGAGCTTGGAACGACCGCTAAAGAATTTGTGCTGGATATGGCAAACCATGGTGAAGCATGGAAGCTGGTCAGCCAGATGATGACGCCACAGGGGGACCAGCCGCCGATGTTCTGGCAGATTGCACAGATTATGTCCATCAAGGGCAACTGCAAGGATGAGCTTGATAATTTGATTCAGGAGTTTATGGGTTTTGCTTATTGCTTTGTTTCGGAGATCATGAAAAAATACCCGAACGGCGGCTATGACCGCGAAAAGCTGTTGCCCTACTTAAAAAACCTGATGCCTGCTGAAGCACCGAAAAATTGACGGAGGATAGTACAATGCCTGATTTGGATGATAAATACAGTGAATTCAGCCGCGAGATTGGTAACGACGAACCCACACAGGATAATGCTGCCGGTGCAGCCAAGGAACCGCAGCCGGATTTCAGCGACAATGCGGATCTGTATGCGGTGCTGTGCGTCAGCAAAACGGCCTCCTCGGATGAGATCAAGTCTGCTTACCGGCGCTTGGCAAAGGAGTACCACCCTGATGTAAGCAGTGATGCGGATGCAGACGAGAAGTTCAAAAAAATTCAGCATGCCTATGAAACCCTGTTCGATGAAGTGCAGCGTGCCATGTATGATCTTGGCGGCGACAGCATGGCGGGGCTGAGCTATGAGCAACGGCTGAAAACGGTGTTCCAAGGCCGCATCGTCCGCAAGGATTTGACGAAGAAAATCAAAGAGGGCGCGAATGTGCCCGTCTATGTGCTGGAATTCCTGCTGGGGCAGTATTGCAGCAGTGATGACCCGGCTATTATTGAAACCGGCGTTGAAACAGTAAAGAAGATTCTTTCTGACAACTTTGTACGCCCGGATGAAGCACAGAAGATTCTTTCCTTGCTGAAGATGAACGGCAGCCATACCATTATTGATATGGTTACGGTGCATCTGGATATGCGCAAGGATGTGTATCTGGCCGAGTTCTCGAACTTGGGCGTGAAGGATATTCCTATTGAGGACGAATACCCGCAGAAGTATGACCGCCTGCTCTGCGGCGGCATCTGGTGCATTGTGCAGCTGAGCTATGAATTTATCGAGGAAGATAAAAAGTCTGCGCCGATCCGCATCAACCGCGTGACACCTATCCAGATGCCCCATGTCGATCTGGATGAGATCAGGCAAGGACGCAAGGCATTCAGCAAGGAAGAATGGCTGGGCCTGATGCTGCGTTCTGCCGGTTATGAGCCTGAATCGCTTACCTATCGTGAACAGTGGCTGCTGCTGACCCGTATGATTCCGTTGGTAGAGAATAACTTCAACCTGTGTGAGCTTGGCCCTCGCAGCACCGGTAAATCCCATATCTATAAGGAAATTTCGCCCAACAGTATCTTGGTTTCCGGTGGCCAGACCACCGTGGCCAACCTGTTCTATAACATGGGGCGCAAGACCGTGGGCTTGGTCGGTTTGTGGGACTGCGTTGCCTTTGACGAGGTTGCCGGCATTAAGTTCAAGGACAAAGACGGCGTGCAGATCATGAAGGACTACATGGCGTCCGGCTCCTTTGCGCGCGGCAAAGAGGAGAAGGCGGCCTCTGCCTCCATGGTATTTGTGGGCAATATCAACCAGAGCGTGGACGTTGTGTTGAAAACCTCCACGCTGTTTGAGCCGTTCCCGCCGGAGATGGGCACCGACACGGCATTCCTTGACCGTATTCACTGCTACTTGCCCGGCTGGGAAATCCCGAAATTCCGTCCGGAGCATTTCACCAACAGCTACGGCTTTATCAGCGACTACATGGCGGAATTCATCCGCGAGCTGCGCAAGGTGCAATATGGCGATGCGCTGGATAAGTATTTCAAGCTGGGCAAGAACCTGAATCAGCGTGATACGATTGCCGTGCGCCGCATGGTGGATGGCTACTTAAAGCTGATGTACCCCAACGGCGAGTTCAGCAAAGACGAGTTGGAAGAAGTGCTGCGTCTCTCGCTGGAGATGCGCCGTCGTGTCAAGGAGCAGTTGAAGAAGCTGGGCGGCATGGAGTTCTATGATGTGAACTTCTCCTACATTGATAACGAAACCTTTGAGGAAAAGTATGTTTCTGTGCCGGAGCAGGGCGGCGATACGCTGATTCCTGAAGGCATGGGTGCGCCGGGCCAGTTATACACGATTTCTCGCGGCAAGTCCGGCATGATCGGCGCGTTCCGTCTGGAAAGTCAGATGCTGCCCGGCAGCGGCAAGTTTGATAAGACCGGCCTTGGCAGTGATGGCAAGGCGAAGGAAGCCGCCAACACTGCCTTCAACTTCCTGAAAGCCAATGCGCGGCATATCAGCGGCAACATCAGCACCACGGCAAAGGATTACATCGTCAACTATCAGGATCTGCAGGGTATCGGCATGACGGAAAAGTTGGCATTGCCCACGGTGATCGCACTGTGCTCCATTGCCATCGGACGCCCGACGCTGAGCAGTCTTGCTGTGCTGGGCGATATCTCCATCGGAGGCACGCTGATTAAAGTAGATGAACTGGCCAACACCTTGCAGGCCTGTGCAGACTGCGGTGCGAAGAAAGTGCTGCTGCCGGCTGTGTCTATGGTGGACTTCGCTACGGTGCCGGCAGATTTGATGACGGCCTTCCAGCTGATTCCATACCAGAATGCTGAGGATGCAGTGTTTAAGGCGCTGGGGGTTGAATAAGCGCAGAAAGCGGGCAAGTTATGACATGGGAAGAATATTACAGTAAATTTTACGGCTGGGCTATTTCTACCCAAATCAAAAGGCTGCCCTATGCAATGCTGAATGCGGATGTGAACCCGGCAGAAATTGTAGATGTTGCGCGGGATATTTTGGATGAAAAAGCAGCCGGGCGCTTAATGAAACGAGCTGCCAATGCCGGTATCCAATTCACTGCTGAGCAAATTCTGGAGCTTTCCCAATGCGAAGCCGATGAAGGGCTGTATATGATTCTGAAAACTTCTTCGTGTACTTTTTCGCAAACGCAGTTGGATGATATTTACTTTGAAACTGGTAATGACAATGTTCGCCGAAAGGTACTTGAAATTGCTCAAAATCAGGGGATCCGTTTGCAGAGTGTGTGTGATGAAGAATCAGAGAAAATTACACCACAACGCAAACATAAGCGCCTCGGTCTTTTAAGTGCGTTATTCTTCGGTGCGCTTACGGATAAAGATTCTGGTAAAATGTCGGGCTTGCAATTTAGCGTCGGCGATCACGTCCGGGTTCGGTATCGTGGTCAAGAGGGAACGATCATTGGAATTCATGGAAATTTGTATATGGTTTCTTTGAAAGATGGTGCGTATGTGGACTCTTACATTGCGTCAGATTTAGAAAAGTGCTGGTAAAGGAGACAAGTTTGCAGACAGCCCAACCACGGATATTCGTGATTGTTTTCCAAAGAACAAGGAACAGTTTGTTCGAAATCTGAAGTACATGGCTAAATTTGTGGAGTGAAATTGCTATGATCCGTCACATTTTATTCTGGAAATACACTGACACGGTTAAAGCGGAACACAAAGAAGCGGAAGCACTGGCGTTCCTGCAAAAATCCGTTGCGACAATGGTCGGTCATATTGAAGGCCTCCGCTGCGCAGAAATCAATACAAACACTGCCGGCAGGGAGTACAATCTCGTATTCTATTCCGAGCTGCGGGATGCAGATGCCTTACAAGCATTCCAAAATCATCCGCTGCATATTGCCCACCGGGAGCGCTGCAAGGCCCTTGTGACAGACCGTTTGTGCGGAGATATGGAGGCAGATTGAACATGGTTCTGTATTATTCCGGCACCGGCAACAGCAAATTTATTGCAAAATGTATCGCGTCCGCGCTTGAAACAGATTGCCTCAATCTTAATGAGCGCATCAAGGCGGAAAACACCTCGTCTGTTCAGACAGAGGAAAATGTAATATTGGTCACGCCCACCTATGCTTGGCGTATTCCGCATATTGTTTCCGGCTGGCTTGGAAAAGCGGAATTGGTTGGTGCAAAGCGCATCTGGTTCGTGATGGATTGCGGCAGCGAGATCGGCAATGCAGCAAAGTACAATCAGGAGCTTGCCGCACAGAAAGCCCTTGCCTACATGGGCACGGCCCAAATCGTTATGCCGGAAAATTATATTGCTTTGTTCTCGGCACCGGACAAGCAGGAAGCAAAAGCGATTGTTGAGAACGCAAAGCCCGCTATCCGAAGCATCATTGACTGTATCCGCAATGGGATGGAATTTCCCGCACCGCGAAATAATTTGTATGACCGCTTTATGAGCAGCGCGATAAATCCCATTTTCTACAAGGAAATCGTCAAGGCGGACGCTTTTACGGTAAGTGATGCCTGTATCGGCTGTGGAAAATGTGTGCAGCTGTGCCCATTGAATAACATCTGTCTGGATAAGGATAAACCTGTCTGGGGGTCAAATTGTACGCATTGCATGGCCTGTATTTGCTATTGCCCGAAAGAGGCTATCGAGTATGGCAAAAGAAGCGTGGGTAAACCGCGTTATCATTTTGAGGCATTGGGCATGGCTGAGAACATTGTTTGATTAAGATGGCTCCCGGTTTTGCAAATCGGAACTTGAGGAGGGAATTAAGATGAAAGACGGAAAACATCCAAACCCCAATACGATCCATCCAATTGCAGGGTATGACAAAGAAATATATGTGAAGCCGACAATTACAAATCCGAACATTATTGTTGGAGACTTTACATATATTGCCGATTCGGATTTTGAAAGTCATGTTTCACATTTGTACGAGTGGAATGACGATAAACTCATCATCGGGAAGTTCTGTCAAATCGCCGCCGGGGTTGAGTTTGTGATGAACGGCGCAAACCATCAGATGAACGCCGTCTCTACATTCCCGTTCTATACCTTGGAGGGAT
>ENA-OURV01002410-OURV01002410.1-human-gut-metagenome-genome-assembly--contig:-NODE-2410-length-13002-cov-3.280142_pt1 | contig 13002 bp, 8 predicted proteins | sample MGYA00242141_ERZ509072 | MGnify/ENA primary metagenome ERZ509072 (study PRJEB26280, sample SAMEA2338763) | human gut metagenome | biome: human gut; feature: human-associated habitat; material: faeces... | reverse complement strand
ACCTATTATATATGGTGGCTTTGCCGGATGTGCATATGCACTGACTTGGAACGGGAAAATGTACAAAGACTACATGCAAGCGTACAAGGACGCCTCCAAAGGCAACTGGGATGCCAGCAGTATCACTGATCTGCTCCCCCCGGGATACATCGACAGGGTTTCCCAGACACAAATAGTAGAAACGCTCCGAAAACGAAAGGATACATACCGCCGATATCGCGACCTGAGTATCTTCGCTTTTATCGGTGTTTATCTGATATCAGTCATCGATGCGTATGTAGATGCGGAATTATCTAATTTCGATATAACGCCCGACCTTAGTATGAGAATAGAACCGGCTGTTATCAACAACCCATATAGCAGCGGTACCTCCAATAAATCCGTCGGACTGCAATGCAGTTTCCGTTTTTAAATGAGAATAAAGCCATACCAAAGAATAATCACACATGAAGAATAAATCTGTAAATATGAAGAAGCTTATCGCCACTCCGTTCCTGTTTTGTCTGTCACTCTTCACCTTCCAAGTGCAAGCGCAAGAAAGCGTGGATGTACTTATCCGCGACAACGGAACGGAAAGAAAGGAAAGCATCGAACTTCCTCCAAGTATGACCTATCCGCTGGACAGCCTGCTCAACGACTGGAAAGCAAAGAATTATATTGATTTAGGCAAAGATTGCAGTACTTCCACTGAGAATCCGTTTTTCAGTGATTCCGTCTACATCGACCGTCTCAGCCGTATTCCTGCCGTGATGGAAATGCCATACAATGAAATTGTACGTAAATTCATAGATATGTACACAGGACGCTTACGCAATAACGTATCTTTCATGCTGAGCGCCTGCAACTTCTACATGCCCATTTTTGAAGAAGCCCTCGACACATACGGCTTGCCATTGGAGCTGAAATATCTGCCTATTATCGAGTCGGCCCTCAATCCCTCTGCCGTATCCCGCGCAGGCGCTTCCGGACTATGGCAGTTCATGCTTAATACAGGCAAAATATACGGACTGGAAAGCAACAGTCTGGTGGACGAACGCCGCGACCCGATTAAAGCTACCTGGGCCGCCGCACGTTATCTCAAAGACATGTATGCCATCTACCAAGACTGGAACCTGGTGATTGCCGCCTACAACTGTGGCCCGGGAACAATCAACAAAGCCATTCGACGTGCAGGCGGCAAAACGGACTATTGGGAAATCTATAATTATCTGCCCAAAGAAACACGAGGATACGTACCCGCCTTCATTGCCGCCAACTACGTAATGACTTACTACTGCAAACACAACATCTGTCCCATGGAAACCAATATTCCGGACGCGACAGACACCATACAAGTGAACCGTAACCTGCATTTTGAGCAAATAGCCGATGTCTGCGGTATCAACATGGATGAAATCAAAAGCCTGAACCCCCAGTACAAAAGAAATATCGTTCCGGGTGACAGCAAGCCCCGTACACTCCGCCTGCCGATAAACTATATCAGTACTTTTATTGACAGCCAAGACACGATCTATGCCCACCGCAGCGCAGAACTGTTCAAAAACCGCCGGACCGTATCCGTTGCAAACACCCGCAGCACAGCGCGCAGCAGCAAAGGGAAAAGTTCCCCACAAGGAGAAGTAACCTATCACAAAATACGCAGCGGAGAAACCCTGTCGACCATCGCACGCAAATACGGCGTGACCGTCAACCAGATAAAAAACTGGAATGGCATGAGCAGCACCAGAATTAATGCAGGAAAGCGACTGAAGATTTACAAATAAAGACATAAATACTTGCCCGGTGTTGAAAATTGCTTATTTTTGCAAAAAGTGAAGAAAAAAGGAGAACGGTATATGGAAGAGAATGTAAGCCAGAAGGAGAAAGAGAAAGCCGAAGAAGAAATGATTGAACAGGCATTCCAGGAACTGTTGAACGATTATTTGGCAACCAAGCATCGCAAGCGCGTCGAAATAATAACCAAAGCATTCAATTTCGCCAATCAGGCACACAAGGGAATCAAACGCCGTTCGGGTGAACCTTACATCATGCACCCTATCGCCGTCGCAAAGATTGTCTGCAACGAAATAGGTCTCGGATCCACCTCTATCTGTTCAGCCCTTTTGCACGACGTGGTGGAAGATACCGACTACACCGTTGAAGACATTGAAAATATCTTCGGCCCCAAAATAGCACAGATTGTGGACGGGCTGACCAAAATATCAGGCGGCATCTTCGGCGACCGCGCCTCGGCACAAGCAGAAAACTTCAAGAAGTTACTGCTCACCATGTCCGACGATATCCGCGTTATCCTTATCAAAATAGCTGACCGACTGCACAATATGCGCACCCTCGGCTCCATGCTTCCCAACAAGCAGTTCAAAATAGCCGGTGAGACATTATACATTTATGCGCCGCTTGCCAACCGGTTGGGGCTATACAAGATAAAGACGGAACTGGAAAACCTGAGTTTCCGGTACGAACATCCGGAAGAATACCGCGAAATAGAAGAAAAACTTGCAGCGACAGCCGTAGAGCGCGACAAAGTATTCAAAGAGTTCACCACCCCGATACGCGCCCAACTGGACAAAATGGGATTGAAATACCGCATTCTTGCCCGCGTCAAATCCATTTACTCCATCTGGAACAAGATGCAAACCAAGCATGTGCCGTTCGAGGAAATCTATGACCTGCTTGCCGTACGCATCATCTTCGAGCCTCGCAACATGGAGGAAGAACTGAACGACTGCTTCAACATCTACGTATCCATATCCAAAATATACAAACCTCATCCCGACCGCCTGCGTGACTGGGTGAGCCATCCGAAAGCCAACGGTTACCAAGCCCTGCACGTTACCCTCATGGGCAACAACGGACAATGGATTGAAGTCCAGATCCGCAGCGAACGCATGAACGACGTTGCCGAACAAGGGTTTGCCGCCCACTGGAAATACAAAGAAGGCGGCGGCAGCGAAGATGAAGGAGAATTGGAGAAATGGTTGCGCACTATCAAGGAAATACTCGATGACCCCCAACCGGATGCCATTGATTTTCTGGACACTATCAAACTGAACCTGTTCGCATCGGAAATATTTGTGTTTACCCCGAAAGGTGAAATCAAGACCATGCCGCAGAATTCGACAGCGCTGGATTTTGCTTTCTCCCTGCACACAGACATCGGCAGCCACTGCATCGGCGCCAAAGTGAACCACAAACTCGTACCTCTCAGCCACAAACTGCAGAGCGGTGACCAGGTAGAAATTCTGACTTCCAAATCACAACGCGTACAACCGGAATGGGAAGTGTATGCCACCACTGCACGCGCACGCGCCAAAATCGCATCTATCCTGCGCAAGGAAGCCAAAGCCAATCAAAAGCAAGGTGAAACAATCCTTTCCGAATTCTTCAAGAATGAAGATATACGCATGGACGACGGAGCATTGGACAAGCTCACCCGTCTGCACAATTTCCATACCCGAGACGAACTGCTCGTCGCCGTCGGCAGCAAGAAGCTCGTATTGGGCGATGCGGATAAAAATGCATTCAAGGAGAAACAGAGCACCAACTGGAAGAAGTTCCTGACTTTCTCTTTCGGCAACAAAGACAGCAAGGATGCCAAGGAACAACCCGAAGAAAAAGCCCCGCAAGAGAAAATCAATACCAAGCAGATATTGAAACTGACGGAAGAAACCATCCAAAAGAACTATATCATGGCGGATTGCTGTCACCCCATTCCCGGTGACGATGTGCTGGGGTACATCGACGAACAGAACCGGGTGATTATCCATAAACGCCAATGCCCGGTAGCCGCACGTCTCAAAAGCAGTTACGGCAACCGCATCATCGCAACCGAATGGGACACTCACAAAGAGCTTTCATTCCTTGTAACTATCTATTTGAAAGGTATTGACAGCATGGGATTGCTGAATGAAGTGACGCAAGTCATCTCCCGCCAGCTGAACGTGAACATCCGTAAACTGACCATAGAAACCACTGACGGTATATTTGAAGGTAAGATACAACTCTACGTACATGACGTAGACGATGTACGCAGCATCTGCAACAACCTGAAGCTGATACAGAACATCAAGCAAGTGACGAGAATAGAAGGGTAGTTCTTTATGGATGCTCTTTCATCAGGTTCTCTTTCAATGCCTCTACATCTTCATAAGTAAAAGCATCGAGAGCTTCCTTCATGCCGGTAAGCTCTTCACGAATGCTTCTCAACCGTTCTACGATTTCAAAGTTCCGGAGAGTGGCTTCTTTATTGTCTTTCATGCGCTGACGCGCACCGGGCAATGTCATTCCGCGCTCCTTGACCAGATGATAAATCAGCTTCACCGTCTCAATATCTTCCTTACGGTACTGGCGTATGCCACGCCCCCCCTTCTTGGGCCGGAGTTGCGGAAACTCTTTCTCCCAAAAACGGAGCAGAGATTCGTTGACATCAAACATTCCGGCAACCTCACTAATGGAGTAATACAATTTCAGTTCTTTATCGGTGTTCTGCATGGCAACCTATCAATTAGTCGTTTATAATCCATCAATCAAGCACCTTACCATGATTAGCCGCAAGCTGTATCATACGGTCATAGTCTTCGGCGCTCAAATCCATAAAGTAATAGTTTACGGGATTCACCACCTGCCCCTTTACATGCACCTCGTAATGAAGATGCGGGCCTGTGCTTTTTCCGGTACTCCCCACTTCGCCTATCACTTCACCCCGCACTACCCGTTTACCGAGCTTGGTGCGGAACCCTTGCAGGTGGGCATACCATGTCTGATAGCCAAAGCCATGATCCACGATGATAAGATTTCCGTAACCGGTTTCCCACCCCATTTTCACCACCGTACCGTCACCGGTTGCGTAAACTTCCGTACCTGGATGCGCCGAAAAGTCCATGCCTGCATGAAACTTGGTAGTCCCGTAAATAGGATCAATACGTGTTCCGTAACCGGAGGCAGTCTTACGCAAATCCTTATTCGAAATAGGTTGGATGGCAGGTATGCAACGCAACATCTCATCATGATTCTTGCACATCTCCACCACATCGTCAAACGAACGTGACTGAATATAAAGCTGTTTCGTGAGCATATCCATTTTCTGCGTAGTGTTCACTACCAAATCGGAATTCGCCATATCCATTAAATGCTCATAACGGTTTGTGCCGCCATATCCCGCCTTACGAATAGCCGAAGGCACCGGATCGGCCTGAAAAATGACCCGATACAGATTATCGTCACGTTGCTGCACATCCTGCAACACCCCCATAGCCTCGTCCATTCTCCGCGAGAGTACATTATATTGCGCCTTAAGCTGGCTGTTTTCTTTCCGCAACTCCTTCTCGGAGGGCGAACCGAAAATCAGCAATAATACGATGAAACTGCCAGCTCCCAGTCCCATGCCAAAAAATAACCGGCGTAATATGCTCAACGCACGTTGCCGGACGGTTGGATAAATTCGGTCATAAGTCTGTGTCCGCGGATTATAAATGTAGTAAACTTTGCGCATCGGGAGTAAATATTTCATTATCAATGCGGCAAAAATACGAAAAACAAGCTATCTTTGCACTGTTTTTTCAAGAATTATAAGATTTATGATTTATGATTTATGATTTATAGAAGAGATAAATCATAGAATATGTAAGTCATAAATCACAAGCTGTAAATTCAGAAATCATAAATCAGAAATAAGAAGTATGTTGACTGCAAATGAAATCAGAGACTCGTTCAAGAGTTTTTTCGAAAGTAAAGGTCACCAGATTGTGCCTTCGGCTCCCATGGTGATTAAAGATGACCCCACGCTGATGTTTACCAACGCGGGTATGAACCAGTTTAAAGATATTATTTTGGGTAACCACCCGGCGAAATATAAAAGAGTGGCGGATTCACAGAAGTGTCTTCGCGTCAGCGGAAAACATAATGACTTGGAAGAAGTAGGCCATGATACCTATCACCACACAATGTTCGAGATGCTGGGCAACTGGTCGTTCGGTGATTACTTCAAGAAAGAAGCTATCTCTTGGGCATGGGAATATCTGGTAGACGTATTGAAGCTGGATCCGAAAGATCTCTATGCCACCGTCTTCGAAGGTAGCCCCGAAGAGGGTCTGGAACGTGACAATGAAGCAGCCTCCTACTGGGAACAGTTCCTGCCGAAAGACCATATCCTCAACGGAAACAAACACGACAACTTCTGGGAAATGGGCGATACAGGTCCTTGTGGCCCCTGCTCCGAAATTCATGTGGATTCACGTTCGGAAGAAGAAAAAGCCAAAGTTCCCGGTTCGCAACTCGTAAACAAAGACCACCCGCAGGTTATCGAAATCTGGAACCTCGTATTCATGCAGTTCAACCGCAAGGCAGACGGCAGCCTCGAAGGGCTTCCCGCCAAAGTAATTGATACGGGTATGGGCTTTGAACGTCTGGTGCGCACTCTGCAAGGCAAAACCTCCAACTATGATACCGATGTCTTCCAGCCTATATTGAAGGCTATCGGAGACATGGCAGGAACTACATACGGTGTAAACGAGCAACAGGACATTGCCATGCGTGTGATTGCCGACCACATCCGTACAATCGCTTTCTCTATCACAGACGGCCAATTGCCAAGTAATGCCAAGGCAGGTTACGTAATACGACGTATTCTTCGTCGTGCAGTACGCTACGGCTATACGTTCCTCGGACAGAAGCAGGCATTCATGTACAAATTATTACCTGTACTGATTGAGAATATGGGCGGTGCGTATCCCGAACTGAATGTACAGAAAGAGTTGATAGCCAAAGTCATCAAGGAAGAAGAAGATTCCTTCCTCCGCACTTTGGAGACCGGTATTCGTTTGTTGGATAAGACCATGGCAGATGCCAAAGCAGCCGGAAAGACCGAAATCAGCGGCAAGGACGCCTTTACGCTTTATGATACTTTTGGCTTTCCACTCGACCTTACGGAACTGATTCTCCGCGAAAACGACATGACGGCCGACATCAAAGAGTTTGACGCAGAAATGCAACAGCAAAAACAGCGCGCACGCAACGCCGCTGCCGTTGAAACCGGCGACTGGATTACGCTGCAAGAAGGCACAACCGAATTCGTAGGCTATGACTATACGGAATACGAAACATCCATCCTGCGTTACCGGCAGATTAAGCAGAAAAACCAAACATTGTACCAGATTGTACTGGACAAGACTCCGTTCTATGCCGAAAGCGGCGGTCAGGTAGGCGATACCGGCGTGCTGGTGAACGAATTTGAAACGATTGAAGTTATTGATACAAAAAAGGAGAACAACCTTCCTATCCATATCACCAAGAAGCTGCCCGAACATCTGGAAGCTCCGATGATGGCTTGCGTGGATACCGACAAGCGTGCCGCTTGCGCCGCCAACCATTCTGCCACCCACTTGTTGGACGCTGCATTACGCGAAGTGTTGGGCGACCATGTTGAACAGAAAGGCTCTTTAGTGAATTCGGACTCTCTGCGTTTCGACTTCTCTCATTTCCAGAAAGTAACAGATGAGGAGATTCGTCAGGTAGAACACATTGTAAATGCCAAGATACGCGCCAATATTCCTTTGAAAGAATATCGCAATATACCTATTGAAGAAGCTAAAGAATTGGGAGCTATTGCGTTGTTCGGCGAGAAGTATGGTGACCACGTACGTGTTATCCAGTTCGGTTCCTCCATTGAATTCTGCGGTGGCACACACGTAGCCGCTACCGGAAACATCGGGATGATGAAAATTGTATCCGAAAGTTCCGTTGCCGCCGGTGTCCGCCGTATCGAAGCCTATACCGGAGCCCGCGTAGAAGAAATGCTTGATACATTCCAGGATACAATGCGCGATTTGAAAGCACTCTTCAACAATGCTCCCGACTTGTCCGGTGCAATCCGCAAGTATATCGAAGAAAATGCCGGTTTGAAGAAACAGGTGGAAGACTTCATGAAAGAGAAAGAAGCGCAACTGAAGGAAAAACTTCTGCAAAATATTCAGGAAATAAACGGTGTGAAAGTTATCAAGTTCTGTGCAGCCATGATACCCGCCGACGCAATCAAGAATATCGCTTTCCAGCTCCGCGGAGAAATCACAGAAAACCTCTTCTTCGTTGCAGGAACAGTATTCGAAGGAAAACCGATGCTGACAGTAATGCTAAGTGACAACCTTGTAGCCGGCGGTCTAAAAGCAGGCAATCTTGTGAAAGAAGCCGCCAAGCTGATTCAAGGTGGCGGCGGCGGCCAGCCGCATTTCGCAACTGCCGGCGGTAAAAATCCTGACGGGTTGAGTGCAGCGGTAGATAAAGTAATAGAATTGGCAGGACTTTAAAACTTATATCATAAATAAAAGACTCCGCTTTTAGCTGAAAAGTTAAAAGCGGAGTCTTTTTAATAGCATCCCCACTTTTAATGAAACGGCATCAGTATTAAAACATTTTTATCAGCCTAAAGAGAAATATTTTAATATTCTTGCAGGAATAATATTCTCACTGAGCGTTATATTGTAAAAAGAAAGCGTAACTTTGCAGCGTCCGACAGGAGAAATTGCCGGACAGTAGAAAGCGTTTTCTGCTTTATCCTAAGTATCGAAATCTGGAAAATTTCAAGGCAAGGGGATGAAGACAATGTAACGCTCATTCTGTTTGTATATGTACGAGAACAGTCCATACTGTATCTTGTTCATCATACTACAGCGTGGGAATATTGTTTCTTCACTCATTCTTGCTAGGTTTTTCCAGATACCTGATACTTGATGAGTAGAACAAGTCTCACGCTCTTCTCATATTAATCAGCACCGCCCACTTTGAAGACTTATAGGCATATTAAGAATCATGTTATTCAATTCTTTTGAGTTCCTGCTTTTCTTGCCGATAGTCTTCCTGCTCTATTGGTTTGTATTTAAACGGTTGAAGTGGCAAAACCTTTTTTTGGTCGTTGCCAGTTATGTGTTCTATGGTTGGTGGGACTGGCGCTTCCTGATACTTATCGCCCTCACCACGCTATTCAGTTATGTCAGCGGACGACTCATTGCCCGGTACGAAGGACAACAGAAGCGGCAGAAAGCCCTTAGCGCTATCAACATCGTACTAAATCTTTCCATTCTCGGCGTATTCAAATACTATAACTTCTTTGCGGAAAACTTCGCCGCCCTGTTCGGTAACATAGGTTGGCAGATAGACTGGGTAACACTTGACATCCTCTTGCCCGTAGGTATCAGTTTCTACACCTTTCAGGCATTGAGCTACAGTATTGACGTTTACCAAAAGAAATTACCGGTTTGCAAAGATATCATTGCCTTTTTTGCCTACATCAGCTTCTTTCCACAGTTGGTAGCAGGGCCGATAGAACGCGCCACCAACCTGTTGCCACAGTTCTACAAGTCGCATACTTTCAACTATGCGCAAGCCGTGGATGGTTGCCGACAGATACTTTGGGGATTCTTCAAGAAGATGGTAGTGGCGGACAACTGCGCTACCGCTGTTAACTTAATCTGGGGAAACTATACCGACCAGTCCGGCTTTACGCTATTAATGGGCGGCTTCCTCTTCACACTTCAGATTTATGGAGACTTTTCCGGTTACTCGGACATCGCTATCGGTACGGCGCGCCTGTTCGGTATCAACCTGATGCGTAACTTCAGCTTTCCTTATTTCTCACGCGACATTGCCGAGTTCTGGCGCCGTTGGCATATATCGCTGACCACATGGTTTCGCGACTACATTTACATACCTCTCGGTGGCAGCCGATGCGCACGTTGGAAGGTCATGAGGAATACGCTGATTATCTTTCTCGTCAGCGGTTTGTGGCACGGGGCAAACTGGACATTCATTATGTGGGGCGTTTATCATGCGCTACTGTTCTTTCCACTGATGCTTTTGGGAAAGAACAGAAAACACACAAATAATGTAGCGGCGGGGCGATTATTACCTTCCATGAAAGAATTCGTCCAAATACTTTTCACCTTCCTGCTTGTACTGATTGGCTGGATTATTTTCCGGGCAGAAAACATCAAGCAAGCATGGGACTATCTTAGCAGAATGTGTTCACCAAGTTTGCTGGACTTACATTTGCAATACGGCAAAAAAGCATTACTCTATACTTTTGTACTCTTGATGGTGGAATGGCTGCAACGGGATAAACAACATGCGCTGCAAATCGAAGGAACCGGTATACTTAAATATCGCGGTATACGTTGGGGAATATATATTTTATTAGCGCTCTTCACTTTAGTTTTTGCAGGTACACAAGCGGAATTCATTTATTTTCAATTCTAAGGTTATGAAAAAATTTATAAACAAGATCCTCCTAATAGCAGGAATCCTTATCACCTTAATACTGGCAATAACAATGCTTCCTATGGAACAAGACGGGTATTTACAAGCCTATAACAAGAAATGCCAACTGCTGGAAGACACGCCTTCTCCCCGAATCATCTTTGTCGGAGGCAGCAATTTAGCTTTCGGGTTAGACAGTCAACGAATAAAAGACTCGCTAAATATCAATGTGATTAACTATGGACTTCATGCCGGCATCGGACTGAAATATATGATTGATGACATATCCACCTATGCAAGAAAAGGTGACATTATTGTATTCGCTCCGGAATACGAACACTTCTATACAATAGCTTATGGAGAATCCGTAACCCTCACGCCCCTTATGGCAGTTACACATTGGGAAAAAATTAACTTACTGGATATAAGGCAATGGACAATTCTAATAGCCGGAATTCCACAATTAGCAAAAGAATGTTCTTTAATGCCCAAAATCAGAAGTTCCAAAGATTACAGTGTTTCAGGATTTAATGAATACGGAGACGAGACACAACATTGGACGTTAGAAAGCCCCGGAACCGGTAATGCCCAACCTATCAACGAAAGATTGGATGAACAGTTTGGTAAATATTTCACCAGTAAGATTAAGACTCTTCAAAAGACGTGCTCTGTATATGTCATTCCACCCATCTATGTAGAAAAAGGTTATCATGAAAATAAGAAAAAGATGTCGGAGGTTGAAGAGTTTCTCCAAAAGGAAGGATGCCCTTTTTTAGTAACACCGAAGGTGCACGTATTAAGTGACGAATATGCGTATGATACTTATTATCACATGAATCGTCAAGGGGTAGATAAATACACCTCCTTTATCATAGAAGAATTAAAGCCTTTGCTCAGACACAAACATGACAACTTTAAATAGACTGCCAGAAAATATGCAGATTATCCAAACAGATCGCAAAAGATTCTCTTTAGAAGAGCTGCAAAATAATTGCCCGAACACTTGACATCGCCTCCGGGATGTTGTATATTTGTATCGTCAATTTTTAGATACTTCAATTTTAAATTAGAATGAACGGAGAGGCATTGCTTCTCCGTTTTTATTTTCCCATAACTCTTCCCTATTTGAAATGACGTGCGTTTGCAGGGCAAACGACGCATGTTTGCTCCCCAAATGCCTCACCTTAACAGGCTAAATATCTGGAATTTGCGATGAAATTCCCTAAGGTTTTGGTAATTAGCATTGAGGTTTAGGATGCTAAAGTGCAAGATTACGGATGATGTATTCAGAGTTAACACATGATGCATTTAAGGCAAACAGATGATGTGTTCTACTCAAACAGACCATCTGTTTGGAAAGCAAAAACGGGAAGCCGAAGCCTCCCGTACATTAAACTTTCATAAATCTACTCTTGACAAAAATCATATCATCGTGTATACATCCACTGTTCTGCCTGATATACTTTGCAGCCTTCGGGCAATGCGACAGGAGAGAGTGCATTGTCTTTGATTTTAGCTGTTTCATATTTAGAAAATGCTTACAGTGAGGCAAATACTGCATCAAGTGTTTAAATAATTTGTTCAGTCGGATAATTTACCAGATACAACGTACCCGTAGCACGCGTAAAAGCAGTGTACAGCCAACGGAAATAATCCGGTGTCAGATATTCGTCCGTCATATACCCCTGGTCAAGAAAGACATTCTTCCACTGTCCCCCCTGCGCCTTATGGCAAGTTACGGCATAGGCATACTTCACCTGTAAAGCATTGTAATAAGGATCGGCTTTCATCTTCTTCATTCTTTCGCGCTTCATCGTAATATCGGCGTAATCTTCGAGGACAGTATAAAAAAGGCGGTCATTATCTGCTTTGGGTAAAGCAGGCGCATCGCTGTGCAAAGTATCCAACAGAAGATTCACCTCCAACTCAAGATCATTATAATCAGGAAAAGCCAGCATTACATCCGCAAAGCGAAAACCATATAGTTCACGCGTACGGCGTACACGACGTACTACGGCAGTTTCTCCATTGGCTATGAAGTCGGGAATTTGTGCCACCACTTCTTTCCTCTCTCCATTACGCAGCATGTCCGCTTGAAGCTGTTCCGTCCAAAAATAATTATTTTTCGCAACCATCAGCAAGTCTCCCGTATTCAGTTCGTCCTCCCTCCAAAGAATCTGGGCTCGAATACCATTATTATAAATATTTGTCCGCTTGTTGGAGCGGCACACCACAATCGTTTCATCCAACCCGTCATGATCGTAACATGCTTCAAGCGCATCTATCAATTCATTCCCCGGCAATACTTTAATATCCGCAAATCCCGTTACTTTTATCCTCGGCAACGCCCCGCATTCATCTTCGGCTATGAGCTGCCGCAAACGGGTGGCGTTCCACAGAATACCCGATTGCCGTTCCTGACGGACCACCTGTGTCAAATCCACCTCCTGTACTTCCAGCCCATATCCTTTCAGGGCATCAGCAAAAAGAGCCGGACTTTGCTCCTCACCCACCGGCGGAAGCTGTGCCGTATCGCCCATCAACAGAAGACGACATCCCACGCCGGAATAGACAAACTGCACCAAATCATCCAACAAACGTCCCGTACCGAATGACGAACCCGCCAACCCGTCATTGGAAATCATGGATGCCTCATCCACGATATACAAAGTATGAGTTGTCAAATTATCGTTCACCGAGAAATTACTTGTTTCATTAGAGAATGATTGCTGTCTATAAATTTTTTTATGAATTGTA
>ENA-OURV01002402-OURV01002402.1-human-gut-metagenome-genome-assembly--contig:-NODE-2402-length-13032-cov-8.519380_pt1 | contig 13032 bp, 7 predicted proteins | sample MGYA00242141_ERZ509072 | MGnify/ENA primary metagenome ERZ509072 (study PRJEB26280, sample SAMEA2338763) | human gut metagenome | biome: human gut; feature: human-associated habitat; material: faeces... | reverse complement strand
ATGTGCTGGAAGGTACGCTGGGCGTGTTCGCAAACCGTATGGCCAAGCTGCTGTTCAACCTGACCGTGGAGCACAACATCACCAACCACCTGCTGGCCGCAGACGTGGATATGACACGCGAGGAATACAACAAGCTGCGCGGCGGCAGCGTCCGCGAGGTCACCAGCACACGGGGTACGATCTCGCTGAAAGATGTGATTCAGGGAGACAACTACTGATGGCCAGCATTAAACAGCTCACCGAACGTAAGTACAAAATCACCATCAGCAACGGCTATCGCAATGGCAAGAAAATCTGCAAATCTCAAACCATCCAAGTTCCGAAATCTGTTTCTTCGCGCAGCATACGTCAGTACGTCATGCACGAAGCGGAGGAACTGGAACGCCGCTTCAAGTACGGCTTCAGTGAGGATGGCAGCACCACCTTTCAGGACTATGCGGAAAGCTGGCTGTCCCGGCAGAGCAAATACGCGCCCAGTACGCTGGCTTCCTATCGCCGACAACTGGAAGTGGTCTATCCATACATTGGAGCAATCCCCATGTGCAAACTGCGTCCGTTGGCGATTGAAAATATGCTCACCCAACTCCGCAAACGGAAGAACCGCAGCGGTCAGCCCATCCGCGAAACCACCGTTCAGCACTATCTGTCTGCCGTGTCCGCTGTGCTCAGCGACGCAAAACGTAATGAAATCATCCAGAAGAATCCCGCCCGCATGATCGACCTTCCCGCGGCCTCGCACACCGATCAACACATTCCTACTGTTGAAGAAGCGCAACATCTGCTGCAAGCCCTCGCCAGAGAGCTGCGGCATTTTCGTGTGTTCTATCTGCTGGCTATGGCTACCGGTTGCCGCCGCGGTGAGCTGTGCGCTCTGCGCTGGTCGGACTTCCGCACCAGCGGCAACAGCTTCATTCTTACCGTCAGCCGCTCCCGCAGTATCGTGGCGGGTAAAGGCGTAGTGGATGGTAACACCAAAAACGGCCACAGCCGCCAGATCATTCTCTCACCTGCCCTGCGTGGCGTGCTGCTCAGTTACCGCTGGCGGCTGGCGCAAGAGGCGGCAAGGCATGGCAGAAAGCTCAGTCCGTATCTGTTCGTCAATTCGGACGGGGCTCTCATTCACCCTGACACCTTCACCAAGCGGCTGCGGAAGATCTATGACGCCATCGGCTTTCCGCGGGAGTACCACCTTCACACCCTGCGGCACTACTTCGTGACATCCCTTCTGCACTGCGGCGTGGACAAGCAGACGGTGGCAGACCTCGTGGGTCATGCGGACACCGGCTTTCTGGAGCGCACCTACTGCCACCCCCAGCAGGCGCAGAAGGAGCAGGCGGCAGACTCCATGCTCACCATGCTCCGTCCGGACGGCGGACAGATTTTCAATCTCGCCACCTGTTCTCCGAAGCGGCACAGCGCATGATTGCTGCTTTCGTAGAAAATCATTTTTCCTCAAAATTAAGGATAGCTTTGCCGCCGCGCTTGCGGTATGTTGTGCTTACAAAATAAGCCTCAACTGTACCGAGGTCAAATGAAAGAGAGGTCATTTTTATGGCAAGCATCCGCAAGCGCGGCAGCAGCTATCTCATCGTGGTCTCCATGGGCTATGACTACAACGGCAAGCGCATCAAGCCCCAGCAGAAAACCGTCCACCCACCGGAAGAGCTGACGCCCAGGCAGGTCGAAAAGTGGCTCAACGAACAGGCTGTCCTCTTTGAACGTGACTGCCGCCACACGCCGCAGCCCGTCCAGCAGCTCACGCTGGCAAAATACATCGACCTGTGGCTGACGGACATCGCGCCTGGCAAGCTGGCCAAGTCCACCATCCGCCGTGACCGGCAGGACATCGAGCGTATTCTCCCGGCGCTGGGTCACTACAAGCTCACCGAGCTGCGGCCGGAGCACTTCCGGAATTTCTACGCAGAACTGCGAAAAGTCATCAGTCCCGATACGAAAAAGCCACTCTCCGAGTACACCATTGAGGGCGTGCACGCTACGCTGTGCAGCATCCTCTCTGATGCCGTGGAGGGTGGCTTTCTTTCGCATAATCCGGCGTGGCGCACCTACCGCTACGCCGGGCGCAAGTGCGAAAAGAAAATCGCGGACGAGGAAACGGCGCAGAAGATCATCGCCGCGCTGGAGGGCGAGAGCATCAAGTACGAAACCTACTTCAAGCTCATCATCGCCACGGGAATGCGGCGGGGCGAGTGTTGCGGACTGAAGTGGTGCGACATTGATTGGGAGCAGCGTTCCATCCACATCTGCCGCAACGCGGTCAAGGTGACGGACGAGGAAATCTTCGTTAAGGAACCCAAGACCCGCGCAGGTGACCGCTATGTGTACTTCTCCGCCGAGATGGAAAGTCTTCTGCGGGAGTACCGGCAGGAATGTGCATACATCACCGAAACCTATGACCAGCGGGAGCTGACCACCGATGACTTCCTGTTCCGCCGTCAGGGAGCGCAGCTCCCTATGACGCCCACCACCTTCACCTACCGCTTCAAGCTGATCCTCAAGAAGAACGGCCTACCGCAGGAGCTGAACGTCCATTCCCTCCGGCACACCGCCGCCAGTCTGATGATCGCGGGCGGCACGGATGTCGCCACGGTGGCGGGCATCCTCGGCCACAGCCAGCCCTCCACCACGCTGGACATTTACACCCACGCCTTCGACAAGAACAAAAAGGCCGCCAGCGCGGGATTGCAGGGAATGTTGGAGATTTGAATCACACTTCCGCACACATATATCGAAGCTCACAAAACTGCATGGTTGAGATTGTTACATCTTTATGCTATAATTGACAAAATACCACATATTACAGCTCCCATTCGTGCTTTGATTAATGTGTAAGGTGGGTGGATATTATGCGCATGAGCGAAGCAGAGTTTCTGAACCGATTGAACAAGGCATTCCCGGAGAAGGTGATATTTGCTGAACAATCTCGCCTTAGCGAATATTTGTCGTTGTTTGTGGAAATCCGCAGATACGCAAGAGGTGCTGGTGTATCATCTGTTCAATGGCTTACCGGCAGAGGCTTTATTTGGAAAGAAACAGGGTATATCGAACCCGATATGCACAGTGGAGATAAATGCGGACTCTCTCCCGATCCTACCGCCTTTGAACTGGCCGACTATGTGTTTCGAACCTATCCATTAGCCGGAGAGTACCAGTTAACCAACAAGGAAGACGCACTGCTCTATCAATCCGCAAGCGAAACCGTCAAGAAAGTATTGATAGATGGAGGACGCACTTCCGTAAGAGAGGACACGGTACTCGTACTTGAAACAATTAACCTATTGAAGATTTGGTCGTCAGGATTAGCAGATGAAGATATTTCTGGTTCTTTTTGGAACTATATCTTCCTTCAATATGGTTTCAAGTCAGAAAATTCCGAGGCTGCAGCCAATAGATTGTACAATTATTTCAGAGGTGCAATCAAAGGTACATTGGCACACTACAAACGTTTTTTCGCACCTGAGGGAACGCAGCAATATTACACCTCTCTGCTGCTCCACGCTCTGGCGCCAAAGCAAAGCATAGAATCTCTCTACTCCATTCTATTTGATTTTTATGTGAAAAACTTAGATTTCCAATATGTAACGGAGGATATCAGCTACAAAGTATTTACGAAAGGCATGCGTGCGCGTTGGGATTCCCGCATTGCCAAGAATGATGAACTGCAATTAAGGGCAGATGCCATATTCTCCGGTTTGCAGACATTGTTTAAGGAACGTCCCGGATATATGGCAGTTTTCTGTGACTCCATCGTAAAAAAGATGGACGCAATTCTCCGGAATGAAAACACTGACCTAATTGATCCCGACCGAAATTATTGGGACACTATCCTCGTCGAATGGTATCAAAGGAAAAGCAGCACCGAACGGGTACAGGCACAAGGGGAACAACGGCAGCGGAAAACAGAATATGTTGCAACAACGACAGACCGCATCTATGCTCAATATACGATGGAGCATTCCTCCGTTGGCATAGCAATACCTAAAATCCGCTTGTCTAAGGTGGCGCAGCAACGCCCTGTAATTAAAATCTACCAAAGTGAAATTTGTATCTATAACGCCGAATTTTCGGTCACTGGGGATGAATTGTGCTTAACAACAAGAAGTCTCTTCATTCCGTTTGAAGAAATGTCGTATGATTTTTCAAACACACCGGCTATACGGGTAGAGATCCACTATGACGGAGAGCTTCTCTATAATTCGGCTGAAAAGCTATATCGCCAATATATCTTGTTGGATGCATCGGGGGCAGAAAGAACTCCCCACTGTGGAACAATTTACTTGTTTGCCAGCAACTTGCAGGAAGTAACCTTTCCCGATGATACAGACGGAATATATAGCTACCCATATCCGGGGCAACTGTACCGCATAAATTTGGACGAGGTGTCATCAGCTGCCATTGATGGCCGAGAGGTCTTCGTATGCGCATCGACTGCGGCACAGTTCCGCCATCATACCTCCCTGCGTAAAGCGGTCTCTGCCCAAGTAATCCATCAGGGTGTATCCTTCGATATTTTTCCTGCCCCCTTCCAGCTTTTTATCGTTCTCCCCGAGGGAGAAAAAAGCATACGATACCAATTCTCCATCGACGGAGTGCGTCACAATGCAGATGCTTTCTGTGATGGCGGAAATGAATTGGAAATTCCATCAGAAAATGATGGCCTTTGCCACTGTGTCCGTATAATCGACCTTGCTACTGACTTGGTAAAATATGAATTCAATTACATAGTTCTTGCAGATTTCAATGTTACTTTAAACGCACCCATCTACTATGCAGACGGATCACAAGCAACTGCCAATATTTCCTTTGCCGCCAAGCAGTTCCATTATTCCCTGGTCTTAGAAGATACCTCTGACAGTATAATCGTCCCCGTTTCCGGAATGGCTTGGCAGCTTGAACTGTACATTCCTTTGGTTCACTGCGCGTTGATGGGGCATAATGCATTCAAGATTCCGGGTATGATTTGGCACAAATCCATTCTGCACGACGAATTCGTAAAGCTGGAGTTGCCAGAGGGATGGAGTGGACAGCTCATGCTTGGTATAAGCCCTGTTCCAGAGGTGAGTCCTTCCTATTTCGAACTTGGCAATACGCTCCGTGCGATAACGGCGCCGCAGGCAGAGTATGATCTGTGGATTTCTCTGGAGAATATAGCAGGAAATCATATAAACCGAAAAATTACCACCATCGCCTGTAAGCCCACCTTTGCTGCTCCGCCAATCGAAGTAATTGACAGCACCCTGCACTGGCAACCGGAGGGCAACTATGTTGGCGATCCCGAAAGCACCTTTCAAGTCGAAATCCAACGCCCCGGCGGAAGTATCGACACTTATGCGACATCAACAGAAAGCACCGCCCTTGCCAACACCAGTTCCTACGCCTTGGGAAACTATTCTTATCAAGTTTTCCTAAAAAAGAAAAGCCTGTTTTCCGGCGGAATGAATGAACTTATTTTCAAGGGTTCATATTGCGTTGGAAATCCACTCGAATGGCTTTATGACGGGAAAGAGCTTATTATAGGAGATGCGCTCTACTGGGATTTTGAGACAGAGACCCTGAAAGCGTTGCTTATGAAGTACGGATGCGGAATCCTGACAAATTTGGACTACCAAGAGACCACTATCGCATCTGGTGAAACAATGCCCGCACCGTGCTATTCGGCAACGCTATCCTTTATTAGCAGTACAGGGCGACGCATCCCGTTTAACTCCAAGCCGTCAAATGACTTTGAATTGGTCAACCCTGCTAAGGTTTGGATTGTCAACGAACACTTGCTGATCCTACGGTGCACAACGGAGGATGCAGTATATGTTGACAAGGATTTTTCCACAATAGTCAATCGTAATCCTGACACTTATATGAGCAAAGCTGAACAGCATCATCGATTAAAGACACCCGACTATTTCAAGTACAGCATTAGAGAGGGCTACCAATATGTTTGATCCCATCAAGGCTTCTAAGGAAATCAAAGATAGCTATATCGATTATATCACGACCACATTTGATATGGCTGACACCGACTATGAGCGAGAATTTCGGAAAGAGTTGCAAACGGACGGTATGGTAGCCAGCGGACCTTTTCTTGATATTGGCGGCTCCTATGAAACAGGGCATACATTGCGAGAATTGATCCAAGCACAAAAAGCAAGTATCTTGTTTGAAAACCTGGAGCCTGTTGCAGAAAAAGAGCGCGAGCTAAAGCTGGACAGGCCTCTTTATCAGCATCAGGAAACAGCCATGCTGAAAGCGGACAAAGGGGAGAATCTGGTCGTTACGACAGGAACAGGTTCTGGTAAAACAGAGAGTTTTTTGCTGCCCATCATCAATCATCTATTGCGGGAGCAGGAAGCCGGAACTCTTTCCGCCGGTGTCCGTGCAATCATCATTTATCCGATGAATGCGCTGGCCAATGACCAGATGAAGCGTATGCGCGCTCTTTTCAAGAATTACCCTCAGATATGCTACGGTGTTTACAATGGCAATACCGAGCATACACAGTCCAAGGCGCTGGCAGAGTACCACCGCACCTACCACGATGAAGCTGGGGAGCCGATAGACCCTGCTCCCAATGAAATCATCTCCCGTGAGGTCATGCAGGAACGGCCTCCCCATATTCTTATAACCAACTATTCCATGCTGGAATACATGATGCTGCGGCCAAAGGATGACGCGGTATTTTCCGGTGCCAAGTTAAAATTTATTGTTTTAGACGAAGCACACATCTACAAAGGTGCAACAGGCATGGAGACCTCCCTGCTGATGCGCCGACTCCGGGCGAGGATCAGCGAACCCGATAGTGTTCAATACATTCTGACAAGTGCAACACTTGGTGGGCCTGATGCAGATGGTGATATCCTGAGCTTTGCTGAAAAGCTATGTGGTGTTGCATTCCAACGCTCTGGAATTATTCGTTCCACAGAAAAGCGACCTGCCATGGAAGATTTTTTGGACTTTGCACCAGCACTTTTTGAGGAACTGCAAAGAAGTCCTGATATTTCCTCCGTGTTAGCCCGCTATCACGCTGACTTCGCTCCGGGAGGGAGCGAGGGTGAAAAACTCTATGCGCTTTTCTTGCATTCCCGGCTGTTTGCTTTGCTTCGGAAGGTCGCACACCAGCCAATTACGGTCGCACAGCTACGTCAGGCCCTATCCGAAATATGCCCCATGACAAATGAACAGGTCATATCCTTCATTGCAGTCTGTGCTCGCGCCGAAAAAGATGGCGCAAATCTGATCAAACCCCGCTATCACTTTTTTGTGCGAGCCTTGGAGGGGGCATATATCACGCTCGCTTCTCCGAAGCACCTGTTTTTACATCGGAAGCACTCGTTTACAAGCGAAAACAACAAAACCGATGCCGCGGTATTCGAGGCCGCTGTCTGCACAGATTGTGGAAGAATAGCTATTGTCGGCAGAGAAGAAGGCGGAGCTTTACGCCCATCAGCGCGGAAGGGGCTGGACGACCCTTCCGACTTCTACTACCTTAAGGACAGCGCAGAAGATGTACTGATTGACGAGGAAGATTGTGCAGATGACGCCACAAACGATTTTGTCATTTGCGCGGTTTGCGGGGCTATCTCTACGGAAGCAGACACAAAATTTAAGCCACTATGTGAACACAGCGAATCCAACTATCGCAAGCTTCGCAAAATAGAACAACACAAAAACCATGTTGCCAGATGCCCTGCCTGCGGCTTTGGTTCGTTCCGCCACTTCTATTTGGGAAGCGAAGCAGCCACCGCTGTATTGGGAACCGAGCTTTTCGAGCAACTTCCCAACGAGGAAGTCACCATAACATCAGTGCTAAAGGAAAATCAAAATTTTAGTCGGCGCAGCATCTTCGCTGGCACAGCACAGCCACAGCAAATACGTAAAAAGCTGATGCGGCAGTTTCTTTGCTTCTCTGACAGCCGAAGTGAAGCGGCGTTTTTCGCCTCCTACATGGAGCGTTCCTATGATGAATTTTTGCGTAGACGAGGAATTTGGCACATTGCGGAGAAATATCGCAATAGCGGCATAGAAAAAGTAAGCGTATTTCAATTCGTCGATGAACTCAGCCGCTATTTTGAAAACAACAGATCTTTTGCCGAGTGGGATGCTGGCGAAAATCAAGATGTGGGTAAGTTATCTGCTGCGAGCCGCAGTAATGCGTGGGTGGCGATTCTGAATGAAATGTTCAATGCCCGCCGCGGCACCAGCCTTGTGTCAATGGGTGTACTTTCTTTTGCATACAGGCGAAACGCTCAGGTAGCTACGGCGTTTCAGGGCGACCCGTATAACCTCTCACCACAGGACGCCATTGCCCTGCTCGAACTTCTGACACAGGACGCAGTATTCTCCGGTGCCATCGATGCAGGAAAGGAGTATACGCTGACAGCCGCTGAACGCGAGTATATTTTCTTTACGCCCTCGGCAAAGAAGTTGGTATTGCTGCGTACAGGAGACTCCGCAAAGCAAAGCTGGATCTCCGGGTGGCGTGGTCGAAAGCGTCCCAACGGGAATTATTATCCCAACAGTCGACTCGTGCGGCTGACGCGGGCATTGGGTATTTCCGATGATGAAGCGGACGCCATTTTGGAAGATTATTGGACTAATGTGTTCAAAGCGGAAACGGAGGAATTTGTACTCGATGCGAACGATTTTGATATTTGCATCGGCGGAACGGAGGGCGCGAAATTTTACCGTTGCAAGAAATGTGGTCGGGTCACACCGTATAATGTAAAAAAACATTGTGCTTCCGTAAAATGCGCAGGAATGTTGGAACCCTGTGATCCTCTAAAGGATTCTGCCATGAACCACTACGCCCGTCTTTATAGCAGCAGTCACTCTGAACCGTTATATATCAAGGAGCATACGGCGCAACTTGCAAAGGATCAGCAAACACGGTATCAAGAAGCCTTCGTACAAAAGAAGATCAATGCGCTCAGCTGCTCTACGACTTTCGAAATGGGTGTTGATGTGGGCAGTCTGGAAACCGTGTATATGCGTGATGTCCCGCCCAGCCCATCCAATTATGTGCAGAGGGCAGGCCGTGCCGGTCGAGCAAAGCATTCTGCGGCATTTGTTATGACCTATGCGAAATTATCCTCTCACGACTTTACATATTATGACGACCCGACGGCCATGATCAGCGGAAAGATCAAAGCCCCAATTTTCGAAATTGAGAACGAAAAGATACTAAATCGCCATATTTTTGCTGTAGCTCTGAGTTCCTTCTTCGCACAGCATAAGGAAGTCTATGCGGGTGATAACCAAACTGTCTTGTTGAATGAAGGCGGCTATGAGCTGCTGAAGGAGTACTTGAATACACAGCCGGAAAATCTCCGACAACTCTTACTGCGCTCGATTCCAACAAAAATGCATCAGCGACTTGGGATTGCTGATTTCGGTTGGATAAATCGACTTTGCGGAGAGAATGGTGTTCTTGAAATCGCCGTACAGGATTTCCGCGGAACAGTAGCGGAAATGGAAAAGGAACTGTTGGCTTGCCGCCGCAGGCACGACGATGAAGCTGCCGGTGTCTGGAGCCGCACCCTTAGAAATTTCAGGTGCAGCAAGGATGACAACGCTGGGAAAAAGAGTCTTATCGGTTTTTTGGTTCGCAATAATGTACTTCCCAAGTACGGTTTCCCCGTGGATACCGTTGAGTTGATTCCGGATATCAACGCTGTGGGGCGAGGAAAGGCTTTGCAATTAGCCAGAGATCTACAAATGGCCATCGCAGAGTACGCTCCCGGTGCAGAGGTCGTCGCAGATGGCAAAATGTATGTCAGCCGCTATATTCGCAAAATGCCGGGCAAAAATGCAGACGCCGCATGGGAGAAAGGCTTCTACTGCCCCAAGTGTCCTACTTGCGGCCAGCCAAACTTCACTAAAGATCCTGTTGCTGGCAGCGGTCGCGAATGCGTTTCCTGCCATACTCCCATCAAACGCCTGTCTTGGAGAAAAACGTTGGAACCGCGCATGGGGTTCTGTGCAGAAAAAGAAGCCCGGCCTGTTCCTATGCACCGCCCCGAACACGATTTTAAGACAGACGATTACTACATCGGAGACCCGCATCGTAATCTAATCGCCAAGCAAATATTTGAAGTAAACGGTCAAGCTTTGCAAATTGAATCTACTTCAAATGACTCTCTCGTAGTCATTGGCCAGACTGATTATAAAGTTTGTCCTGCTTGCGGATATGCAAGCGAAACCGGAATCCCCCTTGAGCACAAGAACTCCAGAGGATACCGTTGTGTTAATAAGGAGGGCAACTCGGCAGAATACCGTTTGTCGCATGATTTCAAGACAGATGTGGCAAAAATTACCTTTGTGACACAAGAGGCGGCAGATATAAATGTGATGCTGTCAGTGCTCTATGCCCTGTTAGAGGGATTGTCCCGCGAGATGGGGATAGAGCGCACCGACATCAAAGGATGTTTGTTCTACACATCTGTGGATGGGTGTATGATCTTTTCTGTTGTTCTATATGATGCAGTTGCTGGTGGCGCAGGCCATGTTCGCAGAATTGTGACAGCGGACGGGCAAGCATTCCAACGAGTTCTCGCAAAAGCAATTTCCGTTGTAGACAACTGCGATTGCGACTCGTCTTGCTACAGATGCCTAAGAAATTACTATAACCAAAAAATCCACGACAATCTGAATCGAAACCAAGCTTCCGCGTTTTTACACCAGTGGGTGGGAAACATGAACCCATTACCGATGGAAACAATTGAATAAAAGATTTTCCCTCTGCCATATAGCAGAGGGAAAATCTTTTTGGTACGCCCGACTGGATTCGAACCAGCGGCCTACAGAGTCGGAGTCTGTCACTCTATCCAACTGAGCTACGGGCGCATATTTGGTTGTGGGTTTCGGCGATAGTCGCCAAATAGTAGTCAACGACCACGCATTTTTTCTCTGCCGTTCCCGCAAACGCAGGTGCGGCAAGGCTTTGCGCCATATCTCAACTGGAGACGCCTGAAACGTCGGAGTCTAACGCTCTATCCATCTGAGCTACGGGCGCATATTTGATTGTGGGTTTCTGCGATAGTCGTCAAATAGTAGTCAACGACCACCCATTTTTTCTCTGCCGTTCCCGCAAACGCAGGTGTGGCAACGGTTTGCGCCATATCTCAACTGGAGACGCCTGAAATGTCGGAGTCTAACGCTCTATCCATCTGAGCTACGGGCGCATATCATATTCTGTTTTATCAACTTACAGCTTCACTACTATACCACCTTCCCGGCACAAAGTAAAGAAAATTTTTCGCTTCACTTTGTTAAAAAAGTTGACAACTTCGCATACTTGTTGTAAAATAGCCACAATACATCGAGCGCTGTGCGCCGCATTCCACACAAAAGAAGGTTTTTCTATGAAGAAGCAAAAAATCTCCGATGCTGTCATTCATCGTCTTCCCCGGTACTATCGGTATCTGGACGATCTGTACAACAAAGGCGTGGTGCGTATCAGCTCCAACTCTCTGGGCGCCAAGATGGACATCACCGCCTCCCAGATCCGGCAGGACCTGAGCTGCTTTGGTGAGTTCGGCCAGCAGGGCTACGGCTACAATGTGGCCGAGCTGCGTGCGGAGATCGGCCACATCCTGGGTATAGACAGCGGCCACCGCATCATCGTGATCGGTGTGGGCCATCTGGGTCACGCCCTGCTGCAGAATTTTGATTTTGATAAGGTCGGTTTCCGGATCGACTCCGCTTTTGATGTCTCCCCCGCGCTGATCGGCACGGAGATCCGCGGTGTCTCGGTCCACTCGATGGATGAGCTGGAGGAATATGTCGCCAACTATCACCCCAACGTGGCTGTCCTGACCGTCCCGCAGAATGTAGCCCAGCCGCTGGCGGACCGTTTGATCGGTCTGGGTGTGCGCGGCTTCTGGAATTTTACCAATGTGGAGCTCTCCACCAAGGAGGACGGCGTTTTCTTCGAGGACATCCACTTTGTGGACACCCTGCTGACGCTCAGCTATCGCATCTCGCAGCTCTGAGGCGCACACTTTACCGCAGCCGGCATACTATGAGAATGAGACCGATGTGGCGGTCAAATTTTCATAGGAGGTTACGGTATGTGTAATCAGAATTCCTGCTTTGGCGGCAGCAGCTGCTGCTGGATCATCATCGCCATCATCCTGCTGTTCCTGTTCTGCGGCAACGGCTGCGGCAATGGCTGCGGCTGCGGCGGCAATAACGGCGGCTGCGGGTGCAGCTGCTGAGGATCTACCGCGCATTACGCGTCCCCGCCGCAAGGCGGGGACGTCTTTTTTCGCAGGCCGCTCTGCGATACAACCACACATCGATAAAAACAATGCGGACAAGCACCGCTTTTGACCGAGAGGAGGCCCGATCATGGATATTTCCCCCCTGCGCGGCTACTACGCGGCGCATACGCCCACGCTGATGGGCGAGAGAGGCGGCTCCGCCGTGCTGGTCCCCCTGGTGCTTCAAAACGGCGAATACTGCCTGCTGTACGAGATACGCTCCGCCGGTCTTGCCGACAAGTGCCAGGTGCAGCTGGCCTACGCCATCGGCGTGGCCCAGCCCGTCAGCGTGCTGGTGGATACCTTCGGTACCGGTACGGTGGGGGATGAGAAGCTGGAAGAGGCTGTGAAGAAGGTCTTTGACCTGCGGCCCACCGCCATCATCCGCGATCTGGACCTGCGGAAGCCTATTTACCGCCAGCTGGCGGCCTATGGCCACATGGGCCGTGAGGATCTGGGTGTTTCCTGGGAAAAGACCGACCGTGTGGAGGCCCTGAAGGCCGCCCTGGGCAAGTAAGTTTTCGATAACGGGGGCGGCAAAGCCCCCCCCGTTTATCCAATAAAAAGGAGTGTATCGCTATGATGAAGAACCTCGATGTGGCCACCGTGCTGACCCTGCGGGATCAGGTGGCCTGTCAGCCGGGGCAGGTGGTCAGCAAGACGCTGGCCCAGAACGACGCCGTCAGTGTGACGCTGTTTGCCTTCGACAAGGACGAGGAGATCAGCACCCACGAGTCCGGCGGCGACGCGCTGGTGACGT
>ENA-OURV01002398-OURV01002398.1-human-gut-metagenome-genome-assembly--contig:-NODE-2398-length-13043-cov-3.630890_pt1 | contig 13043 bp, 5 predicted proteins | sample MGYA00242141_ERZ509072 | MGnify/ENA primary metagenome ERZ509072 (study PRJEB26280, sample SAMEA2338763) | human gut metagenome | biome: human gut; feature: human-associated habitat; material: faeces... | reverse complement strand
CGACTGAAATAAATGCAGAACAATTGGTAAGTCTGAACTGCAAGAATGAAGAAGTGCGTCTGGCGCTTCGTAAAATGTTTGAACCGACTAATATTACATTCAAATTTCAGAATAAACAAATCGTGTTGGCTCTTTCTTCTAAAGACGCGTTGACTTCTAAAAAAGGAGCTACTAAAACTGTTACAGGTACCGTTTCCGATGGAGCAGGGGAGCCTATTATTGGTGCCACAGTAATAGTGAAAGGCACTATTAACGGTGTATTAACCGATATGGATGGTAAATACACTATTAAAGCAAGAGAAGGTGAAGTTTTGGAATTCCGCTATATTGGTTATAATAGTGTTGAACAGAAAGTAAAGGATAAAAGTGTTATCAACATTGCTATGGCGGAATCGAATGTAAATCTGGATGACGTTGTTGTTATTGGTTACGGTTCACAAAAGAAAGAAAGTGTAGTATCTTCTGTGAATACAATGAAACCTGCAGAGATTGCTATACCAACGCGTAGTTTATCAAATACGATTGCTGGTCAGGTTGCTGGTGTGATTGCCATTCAACGTTCTGGAGAACCGGGACGGGACGATCCAAGTATTGTGATACGTGGTTTTGGTACATTTGGTGATAGTTCTCCATTGATTATTATTGATGGAGTGGAACGCGGTAATATGAGCCGGATGAATCCTGAAGATATTGAAAGTATATCAGTCCTGAAAGATGCATCAGCGGCTATTTATGGTGCGCGTGCAGCAAATGGTGTTATACTTATTACTACAAAAAAAGGAAAAGTGGGAAAACCTGAATTTTCATTAGGTTTTAATACTGCTTTCTCATCACCTACAATTAAACCTAAAATGTTGGATGCCGCTACATATGCTCAGGTTTATAATGAAGGAGATTGGTACCGGAAAGGGCGTCCAGAAACTAATTACACACCTGTTTATTCAGATGAAGTTATTCAAAAATTTCGAGATGGATCAGATCCTATTTTATATCCAAATACTAATTGGCTAGATGAAACCTTGAAACCGTTTGCTTTGCAGACACGTACTAATTTTCAAGTGAGTGGTGGTACAGAGACCGTTCGTTATTTAGTTTCATTTGGCGCATTAACACAGGGATCAGGTTTCTATCATCAACCTGTAAAAAATCATCAATATACCGTGCGTGCAAATATAAATGTAGATCTTAGTAAAAATTTGACTTTCGGTGCAAATATTAGTACAATTATTAATAATCAACAACATACAACGGTAGCTACATGGATAAATTTTTCAAATATATTACTATCAAGTCCCACTTTGGTTGCAAAATATCCCAATGGTCTGATCGCTGGTGGTAGATTAGGAGAAAATCCTCTATTATTGGATCAAAGAGGTACTAATAAGATTAAGAGTACTCCAATGTATTCAACATTTATAGCTACTTATAAGATTCCTTGGGTGAAAGGTTTAAAATTAGAAGGTTCTTTCAACTATGATATCAATAATCAGTTTGAGAAGTTATTTAATTTGCCCTATTATTATTATGAATATAATACGGTAAGTAAAGAATATGATAAAAGATCAGGTACAGGTGCATCGACAGTAGAATTAACAGATACTTATAGTCGTTGGACTACAATGTTGTATAATTTTAGGTTACTATATGAACAACAGTTTGGGAAACATCATGTTGGAGCTATGATAGGGCAAGAACAGCAGAGGAACACCTATTCGTATGCTATGGCTTATCGGAAGAATTTTATTAGTTCAACTATTGATCAAATAAATGTGGGTAGTTCTGCCGCTGAAGATAAAAATAATGGTGGTTCTGCTTCTATAACAGCGCGTAATAATTTCTTTGGGCGTTTTAATTATGACTATAGTTCTAAATATTTAGTAGAATTATTGTTCCGTTATGATGGTTCACAGAATTTTCCGAGCGGAAAAAGATATGGCTTCTTTCCTGCTGGGTCTATTGGTTGGCGTATTTCAGAAGAACCGTTTTTAAAAGAGAATTGTAATTTCCTTGATCAGTTAAAGTTACGTTTGTCAATAGGACAAACCGGTAATGATAGGATTGCTTCTTATCAATATTTACAGTCATATTCATTTGGAGGAAATTATGTATTTGGTACATCTGATGCATCTGGTATCTATGCGAATACTATGCCTAATCCTAATATTACTTGGGAAAAAAGTACTAAATTTGATTTTGGTTTAGACGCTTCTTTGTGGAATGGACTATTGGGTATGGAACTGACGTTATTCAAAGAGAAACGAACAGATATTCTTGCCGCTCGTAATCTTTCGGTTCCTGAAACTTTGGGCTTTTCTGCTTTACCGGATGAAAATATTGGTGAAGTGAATAATAAAGGATTTGAGCTAAAATTGTCTCATCACCAAACTTTAAATGATTGGTTTTATAGCATAGAAGGGAATATGTCATATGCTAAAAATGAAATCGTTTATATGGATGAAACTCCTCATGCCGAAGCCTATCAGGATAAGACTGGACGCCCTGTGGGAGCTGATCTATATTATAAAGCTGATGGCCTTTTTAATACACAAGAAGAGCTGGATGCATATCCTCATGCAAATGGTACGCAGGTTGGTGATATTAAAGTGATTGATTTGAATGATGATGGAGTGATTAACTCTGATGACCAATTCCGATTCGATTACACATCAACTCCCCGTTTTGTATTTGGGCTGTCAGGATATGTGAAATATAAAAATATAGATTTGAGTCTTTTTTTCCAAGGACAAACTGGTGCCTATAACTATGATGCTGAATTTGTAAATAATATGGGTGGGGCAGATCCTAAAAATGCTTTTGTAGATCGAGCTGCCAATCGCTGGACAGTTAACAATCCTAATGGAACAATGCCGAGGGCTGATGCTTTTCAACCGGGAAATACAACATTTTTCTTATATGATGCAACTTTTATACGCTTGAAGACATTGGAGTTGGGTTATACCTTGCCTACGAGCCTTACTTCACGATTACAGTTGGGAAGCTTACGCATTTATGTGAGTGGCTTTAATCTGTTGACATGGGCAAAAGAAATAAAATATATAGATCCAGAAATCAATGGTGGCGGCTTATATTATCCACAGCAGCGTGTATTCAATGTCGGATTAAATGTTAAATTTTAAAATCAGAACAAATGAAAAAAATATTAATTGTATTTTCGTTAACTTTATTAGCTATATCTTGCGATGATATTTTGGATATTTCTCCTAAGGATCGTATTTCTGATGATGCTATTTGGACAGATGAAAATCTTATAAAAGCTTATCATACAGATTTATATAATAGTTTGCTGCATGGGTTTTGTATTAATATGCAGTCTAAAATGACAGATGAAGCCTATTGCTCTATTAATTGGGGGGCTGGGATTATAGCTTATGGCACTATTAGTCCAGACAATGTTGGTAGTGTTAGCAATACTGATTGGACTGGTGGAGGTAATCTCTATATTTGGAATTCTGCATTTCAGAATATTCGTAAAATAAATAAGTTTCTTGAGAAAATGGAAGAAAGTCCATTCGTAATGGATGATAAAGATAGACTTATTGCAGAAAGTAAGTTTTTACGTGCTTATATTTATTTTATGCTAATCGAACGGTTTGGAGAAGCACCTATCGTAAAACAATCCTATGAATTGGGTACGGATATGACATTTACAAGTGCTTCATTTGATGAATGTGTAAAGTTTATAGAAGAAAATATAACAGAAGCAATGCCGTCACTTCCTGCTTTCTATGCAACAACAGATGCAAATTTTGGTAGAGCCACACAAGCTGCATGCCAGGCATTATTATCTAGATTGTATTTGTATGCTGCTTCACCATTGTTTAATAAAAATAATGATAAAACTAAATGGGAGAAAGCTTCTGATGCTGCTGAGACTTTTCTTACAACATATAAGCAATATGAACTTTATCCAGATTATACCAAATGCTTCAATCAGCCGAGTGGAATGGAAAATCAAGAAATTATTTTGGCGCGCAATTTCACTACAACGAACGGTCATCAAGCTCCAATGCATAATTTGAATCGTCGCTATGGAGCATATGGTGGCTGGTGGGCTAGTAATGGTCCTTCTCAGAATTTGGTTGATGACTATGATATGCTTAATGGCGAGCCTGCATTTGTCTGGAGCAATGGCGTAAAAAGTGTTAATCCTGTATCTGGATATGATCCACAAAATCCTTATAAAGACCGTGATCCTCGTTTGGATGCAACTGTGATACATGATGAGTCAACCTATCATGGTGACTTTTTTGAAATGTGGGTAGCGTCAGATGGTAAGAGTTGGGGGGTTGATAATTATAGACAGAGCGGAGATAACCCGCTTACCAATTATGTGTTACGAAAATTTATGCCAGGGGAGGATACACCATTAAGCTGGCAAACGACTTATACAATACCATGGATCTTTTTCCGTTTAGGAGAGATTTATTTGAATTATGCAGAAGCACAATTTGAATTAGGTCATGAGGATGTTTGTCGAGAGTACATCAGCAAAATACGTAATAGGGTTGGTATGCCTAAAATTCCAGAGACTGTGACAGGAGAAAATTTGAGACAGCGTTTATACAATGAACGCAGAGTGGAGCTTGCTTTTGAAGAGCATCGCTATTTCGATCTCCGCAGGTGGAAAGTAGCGATGGATATTGAAAATCGTCCTATTTATGGTATGACTATAACCAAAGATATTAATACAGAAAAAAAAGTTTATAAAGAAGAAAAATTATTGGAAAGGGTATTTACTCCTCAAATGTATTTACTTCCTATTTCAACGGATGAAATAAAGAAAAATAAGGGTACTTTATTACAGACAGAAACTTGGAGATAATTATTGATATAATGTAAATATAGCGCGTATTTGTGGATATAATCCACTATACGCGCTTACTAAAGTGTAGAATATGATAAGAAAAACCTTATTTTTATTTGTGTTGTTAATAGGTTGTCTTGCTGTCTTTGCTCAAAGCAATTCCTTTAAAGAGAATAATGTAAACATTGAATTGCCAACAGGAAAGCTTTCTTTACAACCGCTCAATCAGAATACGGTGCGCGTAAGGTTCACCAAAGGGCAGGCTGTTCCGAAAGAAGAATTAATCTATACAGAAGATGTAGCGTCTCCTGCATATAAAGTGAAAGAGAATAATACCTCACTGAAACTTTCACTTGAGAAAATGATTGTAGTTTATGACAAACAGCGTCATACACTGACTTTTACCGATGCTAAAGGGCAAATTATCTTGCAGGAAAAAGAAGGAGGGCGTTTATTGAAAAGTTCTACTGTTCAAGGCGAACCGACCTTTTTGGCCGAACAACATTTCTTATCACCGGCTGATGAATACTTGTTTGGCACCGGACAATTTCAAGATGGCTATTTAAATGTGCGGGGACTGAGCAGACGCCTTACACAAGTTAATACACAGATCGCAATTCCTTTTATTCTTTCCAACAAGGGATATGGCATTTTGTGGAACAACTATGGTCTGACAGACTTTAATCCTGCCGACGAGTCTGTAAAGTTATTACCGGCAAAGACAGAGGGACAAGCCGTTACAGTGGACGCGACAAGTACAAAAGGCAATAAACGTGAGACTCGTCTCTTCAAGTCATTCACAGCAACATTCAGTGTTCCGGCCGACGGACAGTACGGATTGCTGTTGGATGTAGGGCAGCGTATGGCACGCAAACATTACATCGCTATTGATGGAAATAAAATTGTCGATGTGAATAATTTGTGGCTCCCTCCTACAACTTCCGTTATAGTAGAATTATCGAAAGGAGAACATACTGTTGAAGTACAGGGCGTAAAGGAAGATTCCCCCGTATTATATTGGAGACAAGTAACCGATGAGACTGTCTTCCGTTCTCCGGTAGCACATTCTTTGGACTATACCGTATTCTCCGGAAATGCCGATGAAATAATAGCCGGTTACCGTCAGTTGACAGGCAAAGCGCCTATGTTGCCACTTTGGGCATTAGGCTATATTCATTGCAGGGAACGTTATAATACACAAGCGGAGCTGTTGGAAAACGCACATGAATTTAGGAAACGGAAGCTCCCTGTGGATGTAATCGTACAAGATTGGCAATGGTGGGGAAAGTACGGGTGGAATGCCATGCAATTCGATGAAAGCAAATATCCGGATCCCGGCAAAATGGTACGTGAGCTTCATAACATGAACATACACCTGATGTTGTCCGTTTGGTCTAAAATAGATAAGCAATCGGCACTTGGAAAGCAAATGGAGTCTAAAGGTTTTTACATTCCCGGCACAGATTGGATTGATTTCTTCAATCCTGATGCAGCAGCTTTTTATTGGCATAATTTTAGCAGTAAACTATTGAAGCCCTACAAAATTGATGCGTGGTGGCAGGACGCTACCGAACCGGAAAATGATGATTTACTGAACCGGCGAATAAACAATGGGAAAATCCCGGGTGAATTCTACCGCAATGTTTATCCGCTTTTTGTGAATAAAACCGTCTATGAAGGCTTACGTAAGGATGACCCGGATCGGCGTGCTATGATATTAACCCGAAGCGGGTTCTCCGGTATACAACGATATGGTGCAGTAACATGGTCGGGAGACGTAGGCAATGACTGGGAAACACTTCGTCGGCAAATAGCTGGCGGATTAGGGCAAATGGCTACCGGTCTGCCTTGGTGGACCTATGATGCAGGCGGCTTTTTCCGCCCTTCCGACCAGTATACGAATAAAGATTACCAAGAACGAATGTTGCGTTGGATACAGGCCGGAACCTTCCTGCCATTGATGCGTATTCATGGTTATATGAGTCAGACAGAGCCTTGGCGGTACGGAGAACAAGTGGAACACATTGTTTCCGACTTCTTAGACCTACGTTATCGCCTATTACCCTATATATATTCACATACTGCATTAGTTTCACACCAAGGAGGTACTTTTATGCGTCCGCTGATATTTGATTTTTCACAAGATAAGGAGGCTTTGAAACAGCAGAATGAATATATGTTTGGAAACTCCTTACTGATTAATCCCATAACCCAAAGCAATGTACAAAGCTGGAAAACCTACCTTCCTGAACATGAGGCAGGATGGATTGATTTTTGGAATGGAAAGGCCTATGAGGGAGGACAATACGTGGATATTCCGGCATCAATAGAGAAAATCCCGGTATTTGTAAAAGCCGGTACCATATTACCGTTAGGCATGAAAAAGCAATATGCTTCGGAAAATCTTAGCGCCCCCTTGGAGATACACATTTATCCGGGTGAAGACGCTTCATTCATTTTATACGAGGATGAGGGAGATAATTACAATTATGAAAAAGGGGCATATAGCAACATCCGTTTTAACTGGAATGACCGTAAACGAGTATTGACGATAGAAGAACGACAAGGAGAATATCCCGGCATGCAGGCCAACAGGACTTTCTGTATCATAAGTCCGTCTGCGGAAAAAACAGTCGTATATCAAGGTAAAAGGATGAAAATCCAATTGCCATAATAAGACTATGAGACGGAAGAAAGTATTTAGTTTCCGAATTTAAACATATTTAGTCCATTATGTAATAACAGAAAACAAATGTATAACTATTAAACGCATTATAAACAAAGAGGTTGATTTATTGCAGTCTCGAAATTGAATATCTACAAATGAAAAAAAGATTATCTATTTTTATTGGGGCATTATTATATGGAATAATACTGAAGTCACAAGGCAGCCCCTACATGGAGCATTTGTCTGATTATATTGAAAATCTTTCGATTTTTGAGCAAAATCAAGAGCCTGGCAGATGCTATTATATGCCTTCAAAGTATATTTCATTAAATGGTATATGGAAATTTATGTGGAGCGATGTGCCACAAAATATTCCCACCGAATTCTTTAAATCAAAATTTAACGATCGTTCTTGGGATAATATTGAAGTGCCTTCGAATTGGGAAATGTTGGGATATGGTGATAAAATGTTTCGTAATGTAAGTGCACCTTTCCATGTAAATGTACCTTTTGTACCAAGTGATTATAATCCTACCGGAGCTTATCGCAGAGAGTTTCAACTACCAAATAATTGGAATGGTCATCAGGTGTTTCTACGATTCGAAAAGGTTGCTTCTGCTTCGTTTGTATGGATTAATGGGCACGAAGTGGGGTATAATGAAGGTGCTCAAGAACCTGCAGAATACAACATCACACGTTTTTTGAAACCAGGCAAAAATACTATTGCTGTATTGGTTTTGAAGTATTCCGATGGGTTCTTTCTTGAAGGGCAAGACTATTGGCGATTGTCCGGTATCTTTGATGATGTGTCTATCTATGCCACTCCACCGATTCGTTTATTTGATTGGTATGTCAGAACTACTTTTGACAAGCATTATATCGATGCCAATCTTGATGTGGAAGTTAACGTAAAAAAATATGAAGCCGATAATATCAGTCATCTTACGTTAAAAGGGGAATTGTGTGACAAAGTAGGCAAGTACATCCAATCCTTACCTTCCATAAAAATCAATTTACAATCAGTAGGCGATGAGACAGTGATGTTAAGAACAAAGGTAAAACAACCTCTTAAATGGACAGCCGAAACTCCTAACCTTTATACATTACGTCTTTCTCTGTATGGAGAAGACGGGCAACTGATAGACAAAAGCGAAACAAAAATAGGATTTAAACAAACAAAGATTGAAAATGGGATATTCTATTTGAATGGTGTTCCGGTAAAAATTAATGCTCAAAACTCTCATATGCAACATCCCGAATGGGGACATATGATGAAAGAGAATGTAATACGCCAAGATCTTGAGATCCTTAAACAATTCAATTTCAATGCTGTAAGAATTTCACATTATCCTCCGGTAAACAAATATCTTGAATTAGCCAATGAGTATGGATTATATGTTATTGATGAAGCAGGTGTAGAGGCGCATGCCACCGAATGGGTGTCTAAAAAGCCCGAATTTACAGATATGTATCGTGAACGTGTACGCAAAATGGTGTTACGTGACCGTAACTATCCTTGTATCCTATTTTGGAGTGCCGGCAATGAATCGGGCGAGGGATTCAATATCAGTGAAGTAGTGCAAGAAGGAAAGAAGTATGATGATACCCGAAGCTGGATGTATGGCGGAAATGCATTCTCTCATCCGGCCGAAGATATTATCGGGCCTCGTTATCCTCGTCCAGATGAATTAGAAATACAAGAAGGATTAGGATTTGATCACGACAATCGTCCTTCGTTTATGGACGAATACCTATCTGTAGCTGGTAATGCTTGTGGTAGTCTTGATGAATATTGGAGAGTTATCTATACTCATCCACGTATCATCGGTGGAGCGATATGGGATTTTATCAGTCCCGGACTCACCGAGACGATACGTCGTTTGTCCGATTCTTCTCCACATAACATTCCTGCCCACATCATGGGCAATGCTAAACTTGTGAAGGGCAAAACGGGCAAAGCGATTGATCTTAGCGGACATGATGAATGGGTGGAAATATATCGCAAGAATGATGTTGAAATTAGCGGCAATCAACTATCACTGACTTGCGATGTTTTTCCACGTAGACTTATCAGTGATTGTGGTTCCTTTATTACAAAAGGAAGTCGTCAGTTTGGACTTCAACAAAAAGGCAAGTCAGAACTCCGCTTCTATATATTTACTGATAAGTTACATGAAGTTGTTGCAACTTTACCTCATGATTGGGAGTACAGTTGGCATAACATTGCCGCCGTATATAATGGCAACGAGATGAAGTTGTATATTGACGGTGTAGAAAAGGCAATAGGTAAAGCAAGTGGAAAAATAAGAAATCTGCCATATCCCATCAATGTAGGGCGTAATGCCGAAATACATAATTGTGAAACAAATGTGGCTATATGTGATGCTATTATTGACAATGTCGGTATCTTTAATAGTGCTCTTTCTCTTGATAAGATGCAAAGTGATAAGGCTTTGCTTTGGTTAAACTTTGAGGAAGAGTTCAAAGAAGGTAACTTTTTCAGCTATGGTATCGGGGCTAGAACCTATGGTAGTGTATGGCCGGATAGAACTCCACAACCAGAAATGTGGCAGATGAAAAAAACATGCCAACCTTTTGACTTCTCAATGGTTGATGAGACTAATTACATCATTCAAATATGGAATCACCTAAGTTTCACACCTTCTCAATATTATGACATTACTTGGAGTTTGAAAGAGGATGATACTGTTATTCAATCAGGCATTATCGATTGCCCGATAGAACCGTTGCAGAAAAAGCAAGTCAAGTTACCCATTGTTATGCCTACCATAAAGGCAGGTGCTGAATATAGAATTGAACTCACCGCTTGCATTAAGGGCAACGAACTTTGGGCTAAGAAAGGTCATTTAGTAGCTTGGGAACAATTAGAGTTGTCTTGGCATAAGATAGAGATGTTAGTAGCAGAACCATGTAAGGGCAAGTTAATTGTTGATAATACCGACTCTATTACTGTAGTGAGTGGTAATAACTTCAGTTACACTTTCTCACGCAAGGAAGGTAAATTGATATCTATGGTTGTAAATGGAAAGGAGATGCTAATAGAAGCACCACTAATGAATGTTTGGCGAGCACCTTTAGCCAACGAACTCGATGATTGGACTGTATGGTCGGAGAACAGAAATGGATGGAAAAAGGAGTATGGTATGCGTACGGTGACTGAGCAGTACTCTACCGGTATGGATAATTTGGTAAATATTGTGGCTAATTACGATACTCAAATTTCTGAATATCAGGTAAATGTAAATATTTATTCGTACATGCTCACCAGTGATAATGCTGTAAAACAGAGAGACAAGTATATTTCTGGCATTCAAACCAATGGTTTTGAAAATTTCTTCCAATTTTCTATCCGGGCCGATGGTAGCATACGTCTAAAGCACATAGTGCAACCTAATGGTGTACTACCTCAGTGGCTAATGCGCATGGGGTTGACAATGAGTTTATCAAAAGCTTTGCAAAAAGTGAAATGGTACGGAAGGGGACCTGAAGAAAACTATCCCGACCGTAAAAGTGGGTATCCCATAGGAATATATACTACAACTGTACAAGATATGTATGAGCCTTATCTAATTCCGCAAGATTACGGTTTGCGTACAGACAATAGATGGTTAGAGGTTAGCGATAAGGATGGTGATGGTTTGCGGATTAAATCTGATTATTTATTTAATTTTAATATTTATCCGTTTACAACAGACAATCTCACAAAAGCAGTATACACATATCAACTTGAAGAAAGTAAAGGGAATACCTTGAATATCGACTATTGCACCTCAGGTGTGGGATGTACTGCTCGTTCAATATTTCGCTCATACAAAACTCCTGTCACTAAGTATGAGCGGACTATCTTTATCACTCCTTTGAAAAAATAACACATCAAATAGAGGGAGCAAAGATTTAATTGTACTATTTTGTGCTTATTGGAGAGATATCCCTAAAATAAGAAAGCTAAAGGTAACTAATTCATTGCGAGTTAGTTGCCTTTTTGGATCTTTAAGTATTCCCCAAAAAAACGGTTTGACGGTCAAAATGGGAGTAATCTAAATAAAAAACACATGGTAAATATACAAAAAATATCAGAAATCGAACCTCGTTTAGGTTTTACTATGGCAGTGTCCATAATATTGTGTAAATGAGAAAACAGGATTCAGGTATATCTTCCTATATCTGTATTCTGTTTTCAAATATAAGTATAAATTGGTTCATAATCAATCCCCAGTTATGAATTGGTTGCGTCCATTTCTTCTCAATCTCCATCAACGAGAGGTAAACCGTCTTTTTTGCGGCATCATCCGAGGGAAATGATAGTTTGGACTTAGTGTACTTCCTGATTTTTCCGTTCAGATTTTCAATAAGATTGGTTGTATAGATTATACTCCTGATTTCCAGAGGGAACTGGAAGAATACGGTCAGGTCGTCCCAATTCTTCCTCCATGAAAGTATGGCATACGGGTATTTTCCTCCCCATTTCCTTTCCAAATTATCAAGTTCCACGACGGCAGCCTCCTTGTTGTGAGCATTATAGATATTCTTCATATCGGCTGTAAACTCTTTCTTATCCTTATAAACAACATATTTACAAGAGTTTCTGATTTGATGTACCACGCATATTTGTGTGGAGGATTGAGAGAATACACTTCGTATGGTATCGGTAAACCCATTCAGGTTATCCGTACAGGTGATGAGGATATCTTGTACGCCACGCACTTTCAGGTCGGTCAGGACACCCATCCGGAAAGCGGAGCTATCAGTCTTGCCGCCCCACATACTCAAGACTTCTTTCAATCCGTTTTGTTTGAGCCCGACACACAGGTACACCGTCTTGTTGATAATCTTGCCGTTATTGCGTATCTTGAAGACGATACCGTCCATCCATACAATCAGATATACGGGATCAAGAGGACGGTTCTGCCACTCCAATGCCGCCTGGCTTACCTTGTTGGTTATAATGGATATGGCAGAAGTAGAGAGTTCTATTTCATAGATTTCCCCCATCTCTTCTTCGATATCAGAGACACTTATGCCTTTGGCATATAGAGAGATGACGAGCTTCTCAATAGACAAACCGAGGCTCTCGTGTTTGGGAACAACTATCGGTTCAAACTCTCCGTTACGGTTACGGGGGGACGGAGATGACGGATTCACTATGCTCGGTCTGGATTTTCTTAGGGTACTTGCCGTTACGAGAATTCCCACTGTTGTTTCCACTTATGGAGTTTTTCTCATAGCCCAGATGGGCATCCAACTCACCTTCAAGCATCTTTTCCAATACCTGCGCATGCAACTGATTCAGAAACCTGCTCACATCCGCTTCTGTCTTGAACTGGCTAAGGAACTCCTTGCTTAATACCTCATCAGGCACTACTTGATTCTTTTCTTTCATAATCTTTTTCATTTGGTAAATGTATAAAATAAAAAATACGGAACTCGATTTTGAATCCCGTATTTTCCATTTACACAAAATATTTTATAGTGCCACGTAAATCATCTGCATATTCCTCAGCCGACATATTTCCGCCCCAATCGCCTTCG
>ENA-OURV01002393-OURV01002393.1-human-gut-metagenome-genome-assembly--contig:-NODE-2393-length-13064-cov-6.022369_pt1 | contig 13064 bp, 8 predicted proteins | sample MGYA00242141_ERZ509072 | MGnify/ENA primary metagenome ERZ509072 (study PRJEB26280, sample SAMEA2338763) | human gut metagenome | biome: human gut; feature: human-associated habitat; material: faeces... | reverse complement strand
TGAATTTGTATGGCTCAACTCCTTATCGACCGGCCATAGCTCGTTTATAAAGTAGACCTCCTTTTATAAGTAACAACAGAAAAGCCACTGTTACTGCATATGGTTCTCTCGCAATCGCCAGATACAAAACAGTAATAATACTAAGCCCTACAGACAAAAAAGTAATCACCTTTTTTCCCTTTTCAAATTTGAAATTGACCATTAAAATATTCACAATTCCAATAATCGTTAATGCGATAAAAAGACCCCAGTATGTCATACGAATCCAAATTTCATTATCTACATACTCAATAAGACTTACTGAATAGATATATCCATCAACCGGTTTGGAATACAATGGAAGAAAAATAAGCATCAAAGAGAGCAAATCGGTAAATCCAAATAACAAGTCACATAGACCATTGAGATTTGACTTGTTTTCTTTTTCAGCAATCAAAACCAACTGATCTCCGGATAACAGCTCATCAATGGACACAGAGAAATATCTGGATATTTCCTTTAATGAATCTATGCTCGGATATCCTCTTCCGGATTCCCATTTTGAAATTGCAGTTCTTGAAACAAATAATGCCTCGGCTAGTTCTTCTTGTGTCAAACCTCGGCTCTTTCTTAATTCCTGAAGCTTTTCATGGAATTCCACCTCCTTCACCTCCTTTTTTATTTCACTTTTTTATTGTTAGCATAACTACTGCCTTATAAACAGTAAATAATCCGGCACTTAACAATACACCACCCACAATATCCGTAAACCAATGTACTCCGGAAATCAATCTGCCGATAACCATGAATGCAGAAAAAGCGATTGCTAGAATCGTTATGATTCTTTTCAATGTAGAACATGACATTCTTCGCTGGATCTGTTCAACCAAAGTCGGCATCACGCACAATACCAGTAGAGTCGTTGAAGAAGGATAAGAAGCCTCCATAATTCCATTGATTAAAATTGGTCTGTAATTGATTGGGATGATCTCAAAAATGAAGTATGCCAGTATCACTATAACATAATAAACTCCCAGGATAATGATATCGGGATCCACTTTGAAGAGACTTCTTCTCTTTATTAACTGAACCAGTCCAATACCTGCAAAAATCAGGCATACAACTAAAGGAATCAGACCCATCCAATCGGTAATCGTATAAATTGTCATATTAACATTTGTTAAACGATGAAACCAGCAATTGAATGTTGCAAATCCAATATTCGTTGCATTCTGCCCCAGTGGCTGCACGTCTACCATCTGGATCAAAGCTGTCCATATTGCAAACGCTATAATAAATATACCTCCTAAAAATAAAACTTGTTTTCCATTCTTTTTCATCATTATACGTCCTTTCTATATTGGTTTGTCTTTTCGACGATTTCACCTTATCAAAAAGCGTAAAATGACGCAAGAATCGCTCTTTCACATGTATGACACGATTCGTATCATCCCCACAAATGCGTGATTTTCTGTATATTTTCCTGAATACCTATTCCTACAAATTCTGATTTGCAGGGAACAATTCCTTGTCCCCTGCACCATAATTATACCAAACAAACTCCCAGGCATCTACAAAAATCTTAATTTATAATGGTCTGCAAAAAGTTAAAATGGCGATTTTTTATATTATTGGCGAATTCACACAACCATGATATAATTAAGCATAGCAATAATGCAATTGAAAAAGGACCAGCAAAAACCGGTCCTAATTCTCCCCCACGTGCATTTATATTCTTATTTTTACTTTGACCGTTTTACTCCATTTACCATAAACTTTCCGTCTGCCCGAGTTTTTATAAGTTCTCACACGGAAATAATATGTTTTTTCCTTAAATTTTGTTATTATCCGGAAAGCCGAAGTTCTGGATGCAGATAACTTCTTTTTCCCTTTCGTAAATTTCTTATTTTTTGCATACTGTATCTGATATCCGGACATTCCCTGCTGTTTGGACCATGATACTACAACTTTTTTACCTTTTAAATTTGAAACCTTTACACCCTTTACCTTTTTAGGGGTTGCTGCAGAAGTTCCTGTACCCTTGATTATAACCGCACCTGTACCGGTTCTCACTGTCTTTGTACTCGGTTTCCTTGTTGCTGTTGGTTTCTTCGTTGCCGTTGGTTTCTTGGTTGCGGTCGGCTTGCTTGTCGCCTGACCGCCATTTCCCCACCACGATGGTTCCTGATATGGCGGGTCTTCTTCCGGCGGCAGTATCTCAAACGAAACTCTCTGCGTTCCTACAAAGAAATCTTTTCCCGTAACATCCACATAGGCAGTTCCCTGTGTATAATTATCTTCATACCTATAAGTGTAATCCTGTCCATTTACTAACTTTTTTCCTTTAAAATATACCGTCACGTCCGGCTTATATGCATGCATTCTTGATGGATCATTAATTTCTGTATATGTATACTGCGAAAGTTTTATTTCAAACGCGTCTGCAAATATACGTCCGTTAAAATCATAGTCATCCAGCCTGTTCATATCAAGAGAATAAAATGTCGGTGCATTTTCATTCATCGTTGTATACCAGAACAAATGATTATCCGATGTTACAATCGGTTTACAGTCTGACAAATATGCACGAATCTTGTGAATTTTTCCATCGAGACTTCCATCCTCGTTGAGTTTTGCAACTCTTGTCACCCAGAGATCTGTCTCCCGTTCTACATAATATTCCTGCCAGAACATATAATATCCATCTTCTACCTTTACTAACTGTGGATTCAAAATGGTAATTCCATCTTCTTGTTTATAATCGGTAATCCAATTTAATTTAGGTGACTCATTAAATTTTTTATTCATGGTAATTACAAAGATGTTTCTGTGTGCTTTTTCCATCGACGTTTTTGTGACAGAGGAATCCTGAACAATAGAAGAACCGGCAGTAATAAGTGTATCGCCATCGTTCATAAGTTCAAAACCTCCCAGCGATACACCGGTTACATTATCGCCATAGCTTCCTATAATATCTAAGAGGGAACGGGTCTCTGTCTTCCCATACCATGTCCATACATCGTCCGGCTCCTTGTAAACAACCGATTTTGCCAGATTAACAGCACGGGGATTCGCATCTCCAAGATCTAAACGGTATACAGACTCTCCATCTGAAAGAATAAACTGGGCAAAAGAGTGGGAAACCCAGTCACCCGGAGCTTCATTCATGACACATTCCATACTGTCTTCATCCACCGCATAAGTTAGATTTACTTCATGATGAATCTCTTCCGGCTCCGCTGCAGCATCCCAGTAAATATACCTTGATGTATGGATATAAAGGATTCCGTCATTTTCTGTCATACGCAAAGGACCTTTTGCGAAAGGCTCATATACATTTTTGCTTGTTATACTGCACTGTCCAAGTTTATTCCAGTCATCATCATATTTGACAACCCGGACAACTTCTTTTGTATTATCCGATTCATGGTTATTCTGTCCAAACACGATATACCGTGCATCTTTACCTTTAAAATATCCTCCAAATTTAGGCAGTTCATACTTAATTTTTTTGTAGAAAGCAGCTTATAATCTGCACTATAAGTCTCAATGTAAACTTTTCCTTTTAACGCCTCAATTCGAAAAAAGCCGCCTTCTTCTATTTCTTCCACATAAGAAGAAGTGTTTGAGCCATAATTCGGAAGTATAAGACCTGTTGCCTCTGCGTTGGATGACGCTACTCCTTCCGTAGTCTTTATTCTGTAACTTTTGTCTATCGGAAGATTTTTTATCAATTTTAGTTTCTGAGTGCTCTTCAACTTTTAATTCTTTCAGTCGGTCAACAACATCTTCTGTATCATAATCAAGATCTGACAATGTATAACTTATGCAAAATTATTATGATTTTTTCTCCACACTGACGGTGAAACTCCCTCTTGTTTTTTAAACACTTTTGAGAAAGTGAAGGGGTCATTATACCCAACAGAGTAAGAGACATATTTTACCGACAAATCGGTATCTTTTAACAACTGTTTTGCCCGTTTTATCCGAAATTGTATCAGGTATTCCTGCAACGTTTTACCGGTCGCATATTTAAAAATTTTACTTAAGTATGCCCGATCCACACCGCAATGATCCGCTATCTGCTGCACCATGATCGATTCACAATACTTCGTATTTATATATTGAATTGCTTCTCTCATATAATTCATTGTCCGCAGATTCGTTCCTGCTTTCTTCTCAACATGCCGCGTCCACCGATTCATTTTATCAAACAAGATATACATATACCCTATACATGCATATTCATTTTCTTTATACATAATTAAATTTATAACAGCATCCTTTAATTGGCTGTTCTCTTCTATCGGTACATAAACTGGTTCTTTTCTTGTCATCCCAATACTTCTCACAATTTCTGTTGACTTAAATCCATGAAAATGAATCCATGCATACTGCCATGGTTTTTTTTCATCCGCCTGATACTGAACAAGCACATCCGGCGGTAGCAAAAAAAAGCTGTTACTTTTTACCTTAAACTCTTTATCATCAATTCGGAGCACCCCTTCTCCTTCAAATACATAATGCAATATATACCGATCGCGTATGATCGGTCCAAATGAATATGAAGGAGCACATCTCTGAATTCCTACTTCATAAAGACGTAAGTCTTCATATTGGCTGTAATTCAACCACCAAACGCCATCTTCTGGCATCTCCATAAGTATCATCTCCTCTTCCTAAAATAACAATACCATTTCAAAAGTATCATTGTCAACTCTTGAAATGGTATATTGTTTATTAAAGATTATTTTATTTTTACCTTTTTCTTAGCACTCCATGCTCCATACAATGTTTTCTGTTTGTTTTTGCGTATAGCACGAACGCGTACATAGTACATTTTTTTCGATTTCAGTTTTTTAATTGTCTTTGAATTAGAAGAAACTGTAACCTTCTTAGCCTTCTTAAATGTTTTATTTGTGCTATATGATATCTGATACCCCTTTACATTTTTAATCTTCGCAAATTTTACAAACATCTTCCTTTTAGAAGTGCTCTTCACTGACAGACCTTTTACTTTGCCAGGTTTTGTTACTTTCTGAGTTACTTTCTGAGTTGATTTCTGAACTGGTACCTGTGTTGGAACTGCTGTCGGTGCAGGAGTTTGAGTTACAACAGGCGCTGTCGTAGGCACAGGTGTTGCAGCAGGTTCCGGAGTAGATGTAGTTCCTGGATAATCCGCATATAATTCCGGATAATCTGTAGCTATCTTAGGAACTGCAGCATCTGCTGTTTTTGTCTTTGATATAGCAATACGATCAAGTCCCGGACCAAGAGCTGTCGGATTATATACATAAATTGTATTCTTTCCTTTGTCTAAATAAACCTGGGTGGACACACACCCTACTGCAGAACTATTACCGGAAATACCCACAATATCAGTTACTTGTACTGATTCATATTGGTTTGTACGAATACTAAGTTTCTTTTTGCTTCCACTTACCACGTAGAGCTTCAGGTCATACATACCAGCTTCCGGAGCTTCGATATTTTCAAATTTAACACGGTTTTGCACTCCACGTATTTTTCCGATATAAGCTTTATTGGAAACATACTGAGCAGTTGTCGGTGTTTTGTTGCCAAGACCAAGATTTGCATTCTCTGCCTCAAAATAGTTGTAATTATCATAAGATGTTAATCTCAAATCATCTTTCTTGCTGAAAATGACAGCTGCACCACCGTTTTCTTTAAGTGGCAGTGTGAGTTTATCCTTGGAAGTTACTTCTTTTTTCTCCATCTGAATGTTGGAACTATCAGAATTATCCGTATAAACATACGCATAATATTTTGCACCTGCATCCAAGAAAGAAAGGTCTGCTTCATAATTATCTTCTTTAGCTGTCATAGCACCGAGGTACCAACGCTCACCACTCCTTCTTGCACGAATTGCTGCTTTGCGTGGTTCAGACCCCTCCAACAAAACAGACTCATCCCAGGATGATGGAATATCTGTAAGGAATGACAAACCACCATACCCCGGATATACGTGGCAGGAATGTGCCAGCGTCTGCATTGCCGATTCATAGACAACTGTCATTCCAAGCATGAAACCATTCGTCGCCTTACAATTTTTCACACTCATTCCAACCGGTGTAAATTCCATGGAACCGATTACATTACGCGTATAAGGCAAAGTAAGAAGAGTCTCTATAGGCGAACCACTTCCCCACTTGAAGTACTCACTTCCTTGTACAGCCTCACTCGATAAAATGTTCGGGAATGTTCTGTTCTCGCCATTTGGATCTGTGCAACCATGATAATTTACAACTAATTTATGTTTCGCCGCAATGGATGCAATATCATACATATCTTTCATCGCCCACTGACTGTCGCTCTCAAGATAATCAACTTTAACACCTTTAACGCCAAGACTTTCGCACCATGCAAATTCTTTTTCAATAGTTTCAGGATTATCAAGGTCTACCCGATGTGCACCGTCTCGTTTCTTTACTCCATACCAGACAAGTATTCCTACGTTTCTTTCATTGGCATACTTACATAATTTCTTTAACTTTTCTTCATAATCCAATTTTCCGGAACTGTCCTTCCAGTTTTCCCACCCAAAATCAACAAGACAATACTTCTGTCCTGTTTCTTCCGCATAGTCAATATAATCATACAAAGACTGATATTCAATCGGATCTCCTGTTGACCACCAGGACCAAGATGCTGTACCTGGTTCTACCCAGCTAAAGTCTCCCTCTGCTGCCGGATTGAGGTCAGAAACCAACGAACTGTTCGTCAAATCATTTAATGTATCCGTCATAATGCATACACGCCATGGTGTATGAAATTCATTCTCCATTGTAACACTCTCAATTGGCAGGTATTCCGCCTTAAAAGTCTTACCAACATACTCTGGGTCCTGCTCCTGCTTTAAATATTTACTAAACTGAACTTTATAGGCAGCACTTCCCTGATTTGTATGAAAAATAGTTGCACAATAAGGTTTTTCCTCGTTATACACATTTGCCTCAGTTAAAAGCATATAGCAGGAACCATTCCCATTCGCCACTTGAGAGAGAATTGCAGGTGGAACATCTCCATTTGCATTCTTTACCTGGGTCATTGTCCTTGTCGAATAAGAGCCCGGCTCGTAAGTTGAACTGTACCAGTCGGCATTCCATACTCTTCCATCCATAGGAAATTCAAAGGAACTTACTTCACTGGTAATCACTGTTTTCTCATTTTGTGTTGTCGTGTCTCCATCCACAACATAACGGAATCCAATACCATCTTCAAAAATACGGAAAATCACCTGCATTTTTGCATTTTCTTTTGTTACCACAAATGACATTTCCTGATATTCTTTATTTACATGTTTTTTACTTCCCTGGTACCAATCATACTCTTCTTTTCCCTTTTTAAGTTCATATGACTCCTCATCCACCTGCAGACCAGTAGATAAATCAACACTTTTCGCCACAATGCCAAGTGGTACGCATTTCAACGTAACATGTCCATTCCGGTATGCAGAATAAAAAATTTTTCCCTCCTCATTCTTCCATATGCGAACTTCTATTTTATTATCTACCGATGCTGCATGCAATTCTGTGATTTCTGTCAGACCATCTGAACCATCCTCATTAACTGCAGTTGCTGTAACATTCTTTTTCACCATTTCAGCATTAGAAACTTTGTTTCCATAACACATAGGAACAATCAACGATGCCGTCAGCAATGTCGCCACAACTCTCTTTATCTGTCTCCTCATAACCATACCTCCATTTTTTTATTTGATTAATGCTATATATAATGCTATCATAAATACAAAAATAGAGAATGTCTTTTTATAAGTAATACATGTGAAAATATGTTACACAACTTGAATACACAGTGTCCTTAATGTTACCTTCTACTGATTTGCTATCTTTTCCGCCAGTTCCTCCAAATACTCCCAGCGTTCCATTTTCTCCATCAACTGCTCCTCTGCTTCATCTTTTTTCTCAGATAACTCACGAAGTTTGACATAGTCTGTCCCATTCTCCGCCATTTCTTGATCGAGTGTTTCAATGGTCGTCTCTAACACAGAAATATCCTCTTCGATTGTTTCATATTCTCGCTGTTCCTGATAAGAAAATTTAAGTTTTTTCTCACGGTTTTTGTACGCCATATGTGCCTCTTTGTTCCCGGCATGGCTCTTAGTTTTTCCGTCGAAAGAATTTTCCGTACTCGCCGAACGCTTTTTCACATAATCTGTGTAACCGCCTTCGTACTGGCGAATTGCACCATTCTCTTCAAAAGCAAAAATGCGGGTTACAATACGGTCCAAAAAATACCGGTCATGTGAAACTGTGATAACAATTCCGTCAAAGTCATCCAAATAATCCTCTAAAATTGTCATCGTTTCGATATCCAAATCATTTGTCGGCTCGTCAAGAATAAGTACGTTTGGCGCCTCCATCAGCACGCGGAGAAGATTTAACCTTCTTTTTTCACCACCGGATAATTTACCAATGGCACTATACTGTTGCGAAGGCGGAAACAAAAAGCGCTCCAGCATGGCAGATGCCGAGACCAGCCCATCACTGGTGCGCACAAATTCTGCCGTGTTTTTAATATAATCAATCACCTTTTCATCCGCATCCATATAAGCAATTCCCGCGGATTCTTCCTTTTCGATTTCCTGTGTATAATAACCAATCCGAATCGTCTGTCCAACTTTAATACTGCCGGTATCCGGCTCAATCCGGCCGGCAATCATTTTCATTAATGTCGTCTTGCCGCAGCCGTTTTTCCCAACAAAACCAATCCGGTCATGTTTGAGAAATATATAAGAAAAATCACGTATCAGTGTATTCTCACCATAAGCTTTTGATACATTTTCAATTTCGATTGTCATTTTTCCCATACGGGATGAAATACTGCTTAACTGGAGTTTTTCATCAACTTCCGGTGCCTTTTGATTTTTCAGTGCTTCGTATCGCTGGATGTGTGCCTTCTGTTTCGTCGAACGAGCTCTGGCACCACGCGAAATCCACTCAATCTCCTTGCGCAAAATACTCTGACGTTTTCTCTCACTGGCACGCACACTTTCTTCCCGCTCTGCCTTTCGCTGCAGAAACCCCGAATATTTTTCGTCGTAACTGTATATTTTCCCTTTGTCAAGCTCTATGATTTTATTTGTCACGGAATCCAAAAAAAACCTGTCATGCGTCACCATAACCAAAGCCCCACGGAACGCTTGCAGCTTATTTTCCAGCCAATCCGCCATCTCACTGTCCAAATGGTTTGTCGGCTCATCCAATATGAGCACATCACATGGAGTAATCAACACAGAAACAAGTGCAAGACGCTTTCTCTGTCCACCGGAAAGCTCTCTTGTCTTCTGTTCAAAGTCTGTAATACCAAGCCTTGTAAGCATTGCCTTAGCCGCTATCAATTCATTTTCATTGGCATGGTGATGCACCATGTTCTGAACACTCTGTAAAACCGTGTCCTCTTCCGAAAATTCCGGATTCTGAGGCAGATAATGAATCATCAGATTCGATGCCTGTATAACCTGTCCTTCATCCGGAGTCTCCAGCCCTGCCATAATTTTTAGCAAAGTCGACTTGCCGGTTCCATTGATTCCGATTACACCTACCTTATCCCCTTCATGAAGATAAAAATCGGCGTCATCAAAAAGTTTTCTTTCCGTATATGAATGTGTCAAATGTTCCAGTGATAAAATATTCAAATCAATCGTCCTTCTTCTTTGTTATGCAATTTTCCACCCTTTTTAACCACATAAAAACTATTTTATAGTTTATCATTTTTCGCCACATGTATCAACTCATTTTTTCGGATTGTTACAGCAAAATGCACAGCCTGTCTGCTGCCCGATACAGTTTGCACAATCCCTGCAGTCTGACAAAATATCTTTTCTGCTAATCAGGTACACACCTGCCACACTCATTTGTGGTTTCATTTTTCCACCATCCCATGAAACTCCAATTTTTTCAGCATCCATTAATTGCAGCATTTTCTCTGATGCCGATAACTCCATTCCATAAAAACCTGCTCCAAAAGCAGGGCTGCAAAACCGTTTTTCATACATGCTGTGCTTCCGCTGCAAATACTCCCGCAGCCACTCTCTTACCACATCCAAACAAGCGATTTGAAAAATCTCCCAGTAATACTGTGTTAAAAGTGCCTTACTTTCTTCTACTTCATATTCCGGTGCATGAAATGCATACAAATAACCGGTTTCAACCTGTCTCCTGTCAATGCGTGACAGCACCTGGCACTGCATCTTATCATTTCCAAAAGAAAAATAACCGTCTTCTACACATTGCCCGGAAAACGGCTGTAAAAGAATAGAAACACGGTACAAATATTTATTTCTTTCCAAAATTTCTCCAATACTGCTGACTGCCATTCCTTTATGCTGTCTGTGTGTTCTCTTATCCATCTGCTCCCATGAAGCAATCTGTGCCATACGCTCCCAAATATCTTCCCGAAGGTTTCCGATATTCAGAGAAATTATCTCATCCTGTCTCTGTAATTGCTGCATTACCTTGTCATAAGCTTCCGAACGATGTATCACCTCACACTGACTGCAGTCTTTCATTTTCTGCCCCTTCGCATTCAAAAACCAAACCGGATTTCCAATGCACTTTTTTTCACGATACAACGGGCAATAACAGAACAAACAATTAAACTCCTCCTCGTTTTCCGTCTTGTGACAGGGAAAATATTCACACTCTTTATTTTGAAAAAAACGGTAACTGTTTATCATGCACGCACCTCCTCTTCTCTGCTCTCCATTTTACCATAACTTTTGCGAAATTACCAAAACGAATCCGGTATGGTTTGTATCAAATATTTGGCACAATCGGGGTGACTTAAGCGCAATATCGAGCCAAAACAACGCTTTTTACTTGATTTGCCTTATAGGGTTGCATATTTACCCGATTATCAGCCCTTATTAGAGAAAATCACAGGGCAAATGCAACTCTTTCGAGAGAAATTTCTGCTTTTGGTTGTTTTCAGACACATCTTTTCAAAATTCATGCAACGCTTTTCACTTTTTATAAAGGTTAAGGTTGCATAAGGCACTTACTTACATTAAAAGAGCTGCCATGTATCAAGAATTTGCGGCTGGTATTTTCAGTGCCCATACCATTACGCACTCAACGAGTGAGAGCGAACATTTGACACAAACAACTTAGGTATGATGCTTGACTAGAACCTAAAAGATACGATATAGTATAAAAGTAATGCTATTTTAACAAAAAGAGGAAGGATAAAACGAATGTGGAAAACAATCAATGATATTCTAGTTAATATTGACAATTTAGTCTGGGGTATTCCCCTTATGGTACTAATTCTTGCCGGCGGTATTTTATTAACCGTGCGTCTTGGCGTAATGCAGTTTCGAAAACTGCCGCTTGCCCTAAAATGGATGGTAAAAAACGAAGAAGGCGGCGAGGGAGAAATTTCAAGTTTTTCTGCCCTTTGTACAGCCCTAAGCGCGACGATTGGAACCGGTAATATCGTCGGCGTTGCAACTGCTGTTGGTGCAGGTGGACCGGGTGCTCTTTTTTGGATGATTGTCGCTGCCTTTTTCGGCATGGCGACCAAATTTGCCGAAGGTCTCCTCGCTGTAAAATACCGTGTTGTCGCAAAAGACGGTCACAGCCTTGGCGGTCCGTTTTATTACATAGAACAAGGTATGGGAAAAAAATGGAAATGGCTTGCCAAAATATTTGCTTTCTTTGGCGTATGTGTCGGACTTTTCGGAATTGGAACTTTCAGTCAGGTAAATGGTATTTCCAGTGCTGTTCACGGCTTTTTTGATTCAGCCAATGCACACTGTGTAAATCTGCCATTCTTAGGCGAGTATTCCTGGTCCGTTGTGATTTCATCATTAGTTTTGGCGTTTTGCGTTGCTTCCGTTTTGATTGGTGGAATCAAACGAATTGCTAGTGTTAGTCAGGTTATCGTGCCATTTATGGCAATAATTTATTTCCTGTTTGCAGGCATTTTAATTGTTACCAATATCACTGCTGTGCCAAGTGCCATTGCTGTAATTGTAGAAGCGGCTTTCTCGCCAAGAGCAATTACCGGTGGTGCCGTTGGAAGTATGTTTGTTGCTATGCAAAAAGGTGTTGCACGTGGTATCTTCTCAAATGAAGCCGGTCTTGGTAGTGCACCAATTGCCGCAGCTGCCGCACAGACAAAAGAACCTGTCCGTCAGGGTCTTGTAAGCATGACAGGAACCTTTATTGATACCATTGTTATTTGTACACTTACCGGCTTATCCATTGTATTAACCGGTGCATGGCAGGTAAAAGGACTTGAGGGTGTCGGCGTTACGACCTATGCTTTTCAGAAAGGACTTCCGTTCCCTCCTGAAGTTTCCGCATTTGTCTTAATGCTCTGCCTTGTATTCTTTGCCTTTACAACAATTCTTGGCTGGGATTATTACAGCGAGCGCTGTTTGGAATATTTGAGTGGCGGCAATATGAAACATGTAAAAATATTCCGCTGGATTTACATTCTTGCCGTATTTATCGGTCCATATATGACCGTCAGTGCCGTGTGGACAATTGCCGATATCTTTAACGGATTAATGGCAATACCAAATATTATTGCATTATTTACATTAAGTGGTGTAGTTGCAAAAGAAACAAAAGAACACTTTGAAAAAAAGAAACAGGAAAGTAAATAGGGAAATTACAAATAATGAAACTTAAAATATAATTACATAGGGAGTTACGGAATAAATAAAACTGTTGTGTTAGTGAGAGATTAATGCAACAGTTTTTTTGTGATAAGTTATAAAGCTTCTGGCTAATCTGACGCAGAACTACCCCATAAGATTGAAGAATTGTTTGTTATGGAGCAGATTACAAGATTGAGTTTGTTCTCCAATTGAAACTAGAAGAAATCTGTACCATATAAGAGAAAAAATTTGCATATGGTACAAATGAAAGCTTGTTCCGACTCAGAGTAGAAGAAATTTGTACCATATAAGTAGAAAAACTCGTATATGGTACATATGAAAGCTTGTTCCAGCTCGGGGAAGAACAAATCTGTACCATACAAGAGAAAAAATTTGCATATGGTACAAATGAAAGCTTGTTCCGACTCAGAGTAGA
>ENA-OURV01002391-OURV01002391.1-human-gut-metagenome-genome-assembly--contig:-NODE-2391-length-13073-cov-8.454678_pt1 | contig 13073 bp, 5 predicted proteins | sample MGYA00242141_ERZ509072 | MGnify/ENA primary metagenome ERZ509072 (study PRJEB26280, sample SAMEA2338763) | human gut metagenome | biome: human gut; feature: human-associated habitat; material: faeces... | reverse complement strand
CAACCTGCAGGATTTCTACGACGCCTTCTCGATCGCCGACGGACCGATGTTCCTGCCCGAACAGGATCGCGTAATCATCTGGTAACCCGCTTAAGAAGCGGGTTTCAGGGGCGATGCCGGGCCATTCTGGCTTACGATCCAGCTCTGCGCCCGCCCGCTTGAGAAGCGGGCTTCAGGGGCGGTAAACGCCCACCGGAATCACGCCCCGGTCCGGAGCGCTTCATTCAATAAAAAAGACGGCAGGGAAAACTCCCTGCCGTCTTTTTCGTCTCCGGGCGGTGCAGCCCGGCTTTCCCCGCCGCGCGCCCGGTCCGACGGCGGAGAACCGAAAAACCGGGCTCCGAAGCATCTATTTTTCGCATTTTCTTCTATCTTTGTGCTAAAGAAGAAACGATGACCCGACATAAGGCATATACGAAAATTCCGTTTGCGGCGCTGTTTTTCGCCGCAACGCTGATTTCTCCGGCGCTCCATGCCCTGAACATCCCGGACTACCGCTTCCACACCATGCCCGAGACCTCCTATTACGGAGGCATCCACAGCATCGCCAAGGACAGCGTCGGGCGTATGTGGTTCAGCGGCTACGACGCCCTGTTCATGTACAACGGCACGTCGTTCGTACGGATGACCGACCTGGTCACGAACCTCTCGCCGAATTCCTACTGGTCCTACGGACAGGTGATCACGGACAACCGGAAAGGCCTGTACGTAGGGACTAACCAAGGGCTGCTGCGCTTCAACTACCGGAAGCTGGAGTTCGAATTCGTTCTGGAGGGCAATATCGGCTCGGTCACAGCGAACAACGACGGGACGGTATGGCTGATCCGCAACAACGGCATCGAATCGTTCAGCCCCGAACGGCTGCCCGCCGTGACCCGCTATCCGATGCCTCCGGAGATGTCCGCACCCGGGCGGACGCTGACGCTGGTGTGCACGAAGGAGTACGTTTACGCCGCGTCGGGCGGCGATCTCTACCGCCTGAACCGGGAGACCGGGCAATACGTCCTCTTCGCATCCGTCGGCGGCGGCAGCTGCGTGATCCGCGACGTGGTGGAGTGCAACGGGTCGGTATATGTCCTCACGCTCATGGACGGGCTCTACGAATGCGACGGCAACGGCAGGATCGGACGGTATTTCCGACTGCCGCTCGAATACGAGAAATCCGCCGGCGCCAAGGAGCTTCACCTCGATTCGCAGGGCATCATCTGGGTAGCGACGCAATCGGGACTGCTGCTGCTGGAGCCGCTTACCGCCAGCACGCAGCTGCTGCGTTCCGACCTCCACTATCCCTACTCCCTGCCCAACAATTCGGTATGGTCGATCTTCCCCGATCCCGACGGCGGGATATGGGTCGGCACATACGGCGGCAAACTGGCCTACATGACCTTCGCGGACAACGGCGTGGACTATTTCAAAGCCACGCCGGGAGGGCTGAACCATCCCATCGTCAGCTGTTTCGAAGAGGATTCGGAGGGCAATCTCTGGATCGGAACGGAGGGGGGGGGAATTAACCGCTGGGACCGCCGCGACGGCCGGTTCGTCTATTACACGCAGGAGAGCCGCTGCGGCCTGACGTCGAACATGATCAAAAAGCTGTGGCACGACGGAAACGACAGGCTGCTGGTCTCGGCGTTCAACGGCGGAATGCGGGTCTTCGACGAACGGCAGGGACGTTTCTCCGACCTGCACATGAACCATCCGGCCTCGGGACAGCCTTTGAGCGTCTATGACTTCGCCAAGGAGGGCGACCGGGGCATCTGGCTGACCGACCCGGACGCCGAGCTGATGTACAAGGATGCGAGTACGGGACGCGTGGAGACGGTCCGGCTGACAGACGCACAGGGAAACGCCGTCCGCATCCATATCGAAACGCTGTTCCACGACGAGCGGGGCAACCTGTGGCTCGTCGGGCACGACGGCGCATACGTCGTCGATCCCGCCACACGGCGGATTCTGAAGCGCCATTACATCGCAGAGGCCCCCTATTCGGTCAACAACCTCTGCTCCTACTGCGTCACCTCCGACTCCGACATCTGGTTCGGAACCCGCGGCGGCGGGGTCAACCTGCTGAGCCGCAACGGCAGTTACGTCAATTTCAGGGACCGGAACGGCGAAGGGCTGGAGGGCAAAACAGTCTTCGGCATCCTCGAAGACACCCCCTCGAAAGATGTCTGGTTCAGCACCAACGACGGGCTTTACTATTACGACCATACCGACGGGGTGATCCGCAAATCGCAGATCGACATCCCGAACCGCTGCGGGGCCTACTACGTGCGGGCTTGCTACAAGACCTCGAAAGGCGAAATGCTGTTCGGAGGGACGGACGGCTTCATCCTCTTCACCCCGGGAAAGATCAAATACAACGACCAGAAGCCGAAAGTCTATTTTACGGACCTGCTTATCAACAGCCGGCCGGCCGTGCCCGGCGCCAAGAACTCGCCTCTGGAGAAAGCCATTTCCACGCTCTCCTACCGCGGAGGCGAGGGCGACGTGATCGAACTGTCGCACCGGCAGTCGAATTTCGAAATCCGCTTCTCGGCGAACAGCTACCTGAACGCCGAGAAGAACCAGTATGCCTACCGCCTGCTGGGACACTCCGAAAGATGGTCCCTGCTGCCGCAGGGACAGAAGGCGGTGCAGTTCTTCAACCTGCCCGCCGGAAACTATGTCTTCGAGGTCAAGGCGGCCAACAACGACGGCCTGTGGGGCGACGAGGTTTCGGCGCTCGGCTTCAGGGTGCACCCCTCGCCCTTCCTCTCCCGCTGGGCCTACCTCGTTTATGCGGCGCTGCTCTCGGCGGTGGCCTACTTCATCTGGCGGTATTTCACCAACAAGAAGATTTTCGAACAGCGGCTCGAACTGGAGCGGATCAAGGAACAGAACATGAAGCAGCTGACCCAGGCCCGGATCAACTTCTTCACGAACATCTCCCACGACCTCAAAACTCCGCTCACGCTGGTCGTCGACCCGCTGAAACAGCTCAAGGAACACCTGCCCGCCAATGCGCCGGGCAATGCCTACGTGCACCTGATCGAGAAGAACGTGGGGCGCATCCAGCGCATGATCAGCCAACTGCTTCAGTTCCGCGAAATCGAGAGCCAGAAGATCACCCTGAACCGCCAGCCGGGCGATCTGATCCGCTTCATCGACAGCATCTTCTCGCTGTTCGAGTTCTACGCCAACAAGAAGGGGATCGAAACCGGCTTCAACTCCCAGTATGAAAGTTTCTACACCAAGTTCGACCACGACGTGATCGAAAAAATCTTCACGAACCTCTTCTCCAACGCGATCAAGTACGCCTCGGAAAACGGCTATGTCGGCGTGAGAATCTACCCGGCGCGGCAGGACCAGCGCCCGGAGTCCGCTCCGCCGGCCGCCGGCACCGAATACATCGCCTTCACGGTCACCAACACCGGGGCGGAAATCCCCGACGACAAGAAGGAGACCATCTTCGAATCGTTCAACCACCTCTCCGACCGCCGTCCCCAATTCGAGAGCAGCAGCGGCCTGGGACTGGCCATCGTCAAGGAGCTGGTCGGCAACCTCAACGGAACCATCACCCTCCGTTCGGGCAACTCGAAAGTCGCGTTCACGGTGGTCCTGCCCTTCACGCTCAACGCCGAAAAGACCGACAGCGCCGCCGAATCGTACGAATACACGGTCTCCGAAATCGATAACCTGCTGACCGAATCCGACGTCAGGGCTCCCAACGACCGGCACGACCGCAAGGCGTGCAACATCGTGGTCATCGAGGACGACCCCAACCTGCGGAGCTACCTCGAACAACGGCTGTCGAAACACTACAACGTATACACCGCGGCAAACGGCAGCGAAGGCATCGCCAAAGCGGAGAGAATCTGCCCCCAGATCGTCATCACCGACCTGATGATGCCCGAAGCCGACGGCTTCGAGGTATGCCGCTCGCTGCGTTCGAACATCAAGACCAGCCATATCCCGGTGATCATGCTTTCGGCTCTGGGCAAAAACACCGAAAACAAGATCAAGGCGCTGGAATGCGGAGCCAACGTGTTCATCGACAAGCCCTTCGATATGGATTTCCTGCTCAAACAGGTTGCCAACCTCATCCGCACCCAGCAGGAACTCAAGGAGCGTTACAGCAAGAAGTACATCGCCGAACCGTCGAAGATCACCATTTCGTCGATGGACGAGGAACTGCTGAAAAAGGCGATGAACTACATCGAACGGAACATGGACAACAGCGACTACAACGTGGATTCGTTCGTGTCGGACATGTCGATCGGACGCACGCTCCTCTACCAGAAGATCAACGACATCACGGGCATGTCGATCAAGGAGTTCATCATGGACGTCCGGCTGAAACGGTCGGCCCAGCTGCTCCGGGAGTCGGACCTGACCATCTCCGAGATCTCGGTCCTGACGGGATTCGCCAATCCCAAATATTTCAGCATCTGTTTCAAACGGCATTTCGAACTGACCCCATCCGAATTTAAGAAGAAATCCTGACGCAAACCGCACGAAAGGAGCCGACCGAACCGGCTATGAATATCTCGTGCTTTCATATCCGCCGGAGCAGCGTCCGCATCTGCCCGCAGAAACCTTCCCGCCGTCGTCCCGCGCGACCGGCAGGGAGGTTTCATTTTGTCCGGGCGGGACTCTTCGCAGGTCTGCGCAGCGCCCGCAGCGCCCGGATATGATCCTTTTTTTTACCCCTCCGTACGAAATGGAACCATTTCCGAATAAACGACGCCCATCCGGTCGCCCCGTTTTATTGACCTTTGCAATACGGGGTCCGAAGTCCCCGGCGTCCGCTTTTCCTTTGAAATACATAAAAAATTTAAAAAATTAAAACCTGAAACCTATGAAAAGATGATCGGAAAACCACACCAGGCGACGAAATGTCTCCCGCCCCTCCAGACAATCCCTTTATAACGGAGATACAAGCACTAACCAAAAAGAAACCTTTTATGATAATGAGCATGTACAAAAAGCTTATAGGCAGCCTGACGATTTCCCTCTTATTCCTGCTGTCTGCAACACCGTCGTTCGCCCAGCAGAACGACGTCAAAGTAACCGGTAAAATCACCGACGGAAGCGGCGCCCCGCTGGCGGGAGTCGTTGTCGTGGTAAAGGACGGCAAAAGCAACAACGGAGCCGTATCCAATACGCAAGGTGTTTATGAAATCAAAGTTCCCGCATCCTCGACGCTTCTTTTCACCTGTCTGGGCTATACCGACCAGGAAGTGAAACTCGGCGCATCGAATGTCGTAAACGTGACGATGACCGAAGACGCCCAGTCCCTCGACGAAGTGGTCGTCGTGGGTTACGGTACGCAGAAAAAGAAAGACCTCACGGGAGGTCTCGCCGTCGTCAGCAAACAGACGCTGGAAATGGTCTCGACTAACAACCTGATGGACCGTCTGGTCGGCCAGGTCGCCGGTCTGAACATCACGACCGGCAACGAAGCGCCGGGCAGCAACCAGACCCTGCTGATCCGCGGCCAGAACTCACTGACGGCCAGCAACGACCCGCTGATCATTCTCGACGGCATTCCCTACTCGGGCGGACTGGCCGACCTCGACCCGAACATCATCGAGAACATGTCGGTGCTGAAAGACGCGTCGGCCGTGGCCATCTACGGTTCGCGCGGCTCGAACGGCGTCATCTTGATCCAGACCAAGCGGGGTTCGCAGGGCGAATTCCATGTCACCTACAAAACGAAGCTCGCCATCGCCGAGCCGATGCAGCGCATCGAAACCATGGGTCCCAACGAGTTCATCCGCCTCAAACAGGACATGGGCCGGCTCAAGAACAATTACAGCGGCGAACAGCTCGATCCGCTGGTAGGTTCGATTATCAGCGCCAGCGAGAAGGTAAACTACGCCAAGGGCATCACCAACGACTGGCAGGACTACGTCTTCCGCACGGTCTTCACGATGGAGCACCAGCTGAGCTTCCAGGGCGGCAACGAGAAAACCACCTATATGGCCTCGGTTTCCTACCTGGACAACCCCGGCGTGGTTTACAATTCGAATTACCAGCGCACGAACGTCTATGCCAGCATCAACCAGAAAATGAACGACTGGCTGTCCGTAGGTCTCACCACGCAGTTCGTGAACCGTGAGACCGGCGGTGCGACGCCGAACCTCGAACATGCCATCAAGCAAAGCCCCTACGGCATCTACAAGGACGAGACCGGCGCCTACTACGAGGAGCCGATGGACTACTCGAACCTGCCCAACCCGATGAAGGACGTCAACGCCGACCAGAAACGCACGGGCCGCAACTTCATGGCCAACGGGTTCCTCGATCTCAAACTTCCGGTCAAAGGGCTCTCTTTCCGGTCGCAGTTCGGCTACAACTACCGCAGCCAGATGAACGGAACCTACTACGGCCGCAACACCGTAACGGGTAAGAAAGTCGACGGCCGCGCCGAGCTGGCCAACAACCACACGACGGACTGGACGTGGGAGAACGTGCTTAAATTCGACCGGAATTTCGGTAAACATCACATCGACTTCACAGGTCTCTTCTCCATGCAGGAGGCCCAGTATACAGCCGCTTCGCAAAGCGGCGAAGGCTTCGTGAACGACGACTCGAGCTTCTACCGGATGGACGGCGCCGAGAACAAGATCGCCATCAGTTCGTCTTTCTGGAAAGAGAACTTCGTTTCGGGCATGTTCCGTGTGAATTACGGCTTCAACAGCAAATACCTTCTGACACTCACCGGACGCGCCGACTCGTTCTCGGCCTTCGCTGAAAACCACAAATGGGCTTTCTTCCCCTCGGCTGCCGTTGCCTGGCATCTCGGCGAGGAGAGCTTCATCAAGGACAACGCCTCTTGGATCGACATGCTGAAGATCCGCCTCTCATACGGCGCCAACGGAAACAACGCCATTTCACGTTATCAGTCGCTCGACCGTCTCTACTCGACCAATGGTGTCAAATATATTTGGGGCGACAACAGCGACGCCGCCAACTCGGCCTACCTGCCGAGCGACGGTATCGGCAATCCCGACCTGCGTTGGGAGACCACCTATACGGCCAACCTCGGTATCGACTTCCAGTTCTTCAACGGCCGTCTGGGCGGTACGATCGACATGTACCTCTCCAACACGCACGACCTGCTGATGTCGCGTACCGTTCCCATTATGAACGGTTACAGCAAGATTCTCTACAACGTCGGCCAGACCCGCAACAAGGGTATCGAACTGACGCTCCATTCGCAGAATATCCGCAAGAAGGATTTCAGGTGGGAGACCGACTTCACCTTCTCGCTCAACCGCGACAAGATCGTCGCGCTGCGCGGCGACGGCAGAGACGACATCAACAACAAGTGGTTCATCGGCCAGCCGCTGTCGGTCTACTACGACTGGAACATGATCGGCATCTGGCAGGAAGGCGACGAGTTCACGTTCATCGACAAGGACGGCAAGGAGGTGGCCCACCAGACCGGAGCCACGCCCGGAGCCGCCAAACTGGAGGATGTCGACGGCAACGGCGTCATCGACTCCAAAGACCGCAAGGTGATCGGCAGCAAACAGCCGAGCTTCACGATGTCGATGGGCAACCGTTTCTCCTACAAGGACTTCTATTTCTCGTTCCTGTTCAACGGCGTCTTCGGCAAGTGGATGACGGACAACGTGGCCAACATCTCCTCGTATACGTTCGGTTCGGGCAACTACATCCACGGCGTGAAATACTGGACGCCGGAGACCCCCGACGCAGAGGTCGTTTCGCCGGGTTACCAGGCCTCCTTCAGCCACGGCTACTACAAGAAGCTCAACTACGTGCAGCTGCGCAACATCACGCTGGGCTACCGTGTCAACCAGAAATTCGTCCGCCGGATCGGCTTGAGCGCCATCGACGTGAATTTCAGCGTGAACAACGTCTGCGCCTTCTCCAACATGCGCCAGATGCTGAACTACGACAACACCTGGTTCGCATCGTTCCCGACCGCCCGTTCCTACGTACTGGGATTAACCTTAACCTTCTAATCAAGACCTGACTATGAAAACGATGAATTATATCAAGATCGGCATCGCGAGTTCGATCCTCTCGATAGCTGCGGGCTGCACCTCCTTCCTGGAAGAGGATCTGAAAAGTTCGCTGGCCCCCGACAACACTTACACCAGTTCACTGGGCTTCGAGGTGGGAGCCACGGGGCTCTACGCCATCGCCCGCTCGGAATACAACACCTGGGGTGAAAACGGCGCTTTCATGCACAACGGCGCCTGCGCCTACGAGGTGCTCCAGATTTCGACCGACCTCTGCCGCATGGGAACCGTCCGCGACGGTTCGCTGGTTCCGTTCGCCGAAATGACGCTCAACCCGTCGACGCTTTTCGTCGGTTCGTACTGGAACTGGGCCTACAACCTGATCGCTTCGGCCAACGAACTGCTGATCTATTCCGAAAAGAACGACAACTGGGACTATCCCACCGACAAACAGCTTTACCAGGCCGAAGCCCGTTTCTTCCGGGCTTACGCCTACCGCACGCTGGTCTACCTCTACGGCGACGTGCCTTGGGTCGAAACCATCCAGAAGCCCTTCCTGCTCTCGTTCTCGCGCGATCCCAAGATCGAGGTGCTGGGCAACATCATCAAAGACCTGGAATTTGCCAAGACGTATCTTCCCGACAATCCCGACAACGTGAAGGAGGGCAAGCTTACGACGTGGGCCGCACGCCACCTGCTGAGCGAAATGTACCTGCTGCGCGGCGCCGAAGGCGACTATAAGCTGGCCGAGGAGTATGCCCAGGACGTGATCGACTGCCCGTATTACAGTCTGGTGAAAAGCCGCTTCGGCAACGCCAAGAACGATCCCGGCGACTATTTCAGCGACATGTTCGTCGAAAACAATCAGAACCGTTCGGCCGGCAACACCGAGGGTATCTGGGTCATGCAGTTCCAGTACAACACGGTCGGCGGCGGCACGAATTCCGACGACTGGACCCGCCGCGCCTGGAATCCCCAGTACCACGCCATCGACGGATTCGCACTGGCCGACTCGCTCGGCGGCCGCGGCCTGGCGCAGATCTATCCGCTGAAGTGGTGGATCGGCGTCAAGGGAACCAACGCCACGACGGCCGGAGAAAAGGAGGGTTTCCCCGATATTCAGGAAAAAGGCATCTTCGAAGACGGCGACATCCGCAACTCGGAGTACAACATCAAGCGCAACTGGTACTACAACAACCCGCTGACGCCCAACAAGCTGGGACAAAAATGCCCCATCGACGACAAATCGTGGTCGCAGGCCCAGCTCTTCCCGGCGCTGAAGAAATTTTTCTTCGGCAAGGAGGAAAACCTCCAGCTTACCGGCGCATACAAGGACCGCATGAAATTCCGCCTGGCCGAGACCTACCTGCTGCTGGCTGAAGCCTACCTGCGTCAGGACATGCCCGATAAGGCCGCCGATGCCGTGAACGAAGTGCGCCGCCGCGCCAAAGTGTCCGACGTTTCCGACGAGGAGATGACGATGGATTTCCTGCTCGACGAGCGCATCCGCGAACTCTACGGCGAAGAGAGCCGCCGCTTCACGCTGATACGCACGGGCAAGCTGCTCGAACGCGTGAGAAAGTACAACCCCGAGGCGCGCGACCTCATCCAGGATTTCCACGTGCTGTGGCCCATTCCGCAGGCTATCCGCGACGCGAATGTCGGCAATTTCCCGCAGAATCCCGGATATGAAGGTTACGAAGGCTAAAAACCTTCGTCCCCGCCTCCGGGCGGATCAGACAAGAATGTGTCCGGCAGATTCCGGACCGTATCAGCAACCACGAAAAAAACAATTATGAAAAAGATAAAATTTGCATGCAACCTGTCGCTGCTGACCCTTTTCGCACTCGGCCAGTGGGCCTGTGAATGGGACCCGTACGAACACGACAGCGACCCGGTCCGGGAAACTCTGGAGCTGACCGCCTCCGCCTCCCAGATCGCTTTGGACGAAAACGACCTTTCGGCTACGGTACTGACCTTCGACTGGACGCCCGCGCGTCCGATGCCCGACGAGTATCTGGTGTCCTACACGACCAAACTGGACCTGCTGAACAACAACTTCGGTTCGTCCACCGCCATCGTGACGAGCGAGGACGACGGCATCTTCAGCCGGAGCTACACCTCCGAGCAAATCAACAACTGGGCTAACGAGCGCTGGAAGGTGCCCGTAAACAAGACCTTCACGCTGGCGTTCCGCGTCATCGCGGAGTATGCGGGCGGCCCCACATACGAAATGCCCGAAGTGCGCACCGTGGAAGTGACCGTAACCCCGATCAAGGTCGATGTCTTCGATGCCGACAAGGTGTCGCTTTCCGGCACGGCCATCAGCAGCGTGACGGAGATCGAAAAGACGGTCGAGAATGCGAACCTCTATGCCTGGTACGGCGAATTGAGCATCGGCGAGTTGCAGATTCCCGTCGAGCTGGAGGGCCAGACCTACTACATCGTTCCGAGCGACGGCAACGGCGCGCTCCGCGACGGGGAGCTTGTCGACGTGAAGATGACGGAAACCCCCGTTTCGTGGAATATCCCGAACGCCGGCAACTACCGCCTGCTGATCGACATGGAGAACAAGCAGGTGCGCATCTACTCGTCGGCAACCGACCTGAAGCCGCTGTCCGTCACATTCCACCCGAGCGGTGCGGAAGCCAATCCCGAGGCAACGATCGAGGTGCTCGATCTCTACGCCTACGGAGCAGGTACGGGCTGGGGCGTGCGCAAACTCAACCTGAAGCAGAGCTTCGCCGACCCGCAGATCCTGATCTATGACGCCGAAGAGCACAACGGCACGAAACTTTCCAGCGGCATGAAGTTCTGCGTAGCCCAGAATTTCTCGGTCGGCGATGCGGATTACAACCAGAACAATGCCTATTGCTTCACCTGTCCGCTGACGGCAGAAGGCAAGAAGCAGAACCTCACGCTGACTCTCGGCAAGGTGGGCGAACTGCACGGAGGCGCCGACGGAGAGACGCGCAACTCGTATTACACGATCCCCGCTTCCGACCTGCTGATCTTCGATCTGCGTCACGGAACGATCCTGGCCCGGAACAAATAACGCCGGACCGCACGACTGAAAAATATTGCCGTATCGGAATGGAGACTGGGTTCCGGCCGACAGGAAGATACGGCAATATTCCATTACAACGACAATCAATCGTAAAAACAGCAACATGATACACATGAGAAATCTGATGACCGGCTGTCTTCTGGCAGCATTTCTTTGCGCCGCTTCCTGCGGTTGCTCGAAGGACAACGGCGGCGGCGAAGAAGGCGGCCAAGTTGCCGGTGTGACCGTAAAGCCCGCCTACAACAAGTCGGAAGTGCTGCACAACCCGCTCAACGGCTGGGTGATGTATGTCAGCGCGGACTACGATCCCTCCTATTTCGACAAGGAGATCTACGTACCGCTGCTCGGAAAGAACGTAAGGGTGGCGGACTACGCTTCGGCCTGCTATATCCGCACGAAATGGTCCGTGCTGAATCCCGCAGACGGGCAGTACGCCTGGAAAGACCCCGATTCGAAGGTTTACAAACTGGTTCAGAAAGCCCGGGAGCTGAAACTCCCCATCGCTTTCCGCGTCGTGGTGGACGGACGTGACCAGGGCGCCAATACGCCCCAGTTCGTCTACGATGCCGGAGCCGAATACGCGATGTCGGAGCCGAAATACCCCGACCGCAAGACCCCGATGCCGCAGGACCCGATCTTCCAGCGCTACTACGAGAAGTTCGTCGCAGCCCTCGCCGAGGAGTTCAACGATCCGGAATACACCTCGTTCATCGACGGCTACGGCCTCGGCAAGTGGGGCGAGGGCCACAGCGTGGCTTACAACAAGGACGACGTATCGGCTGTCGATGAGAATACGGAAACGGTGAAGCGCGAAGTCCTCGACTGGATCACCAAGCTCTACGCCAAACACTTCACGAAGGTTCCCCTGGTGATCAACTACCACCGCGTACTGGGCCATCCCACGAGCCAGGGCACGGCAAACCCGAACAGCGAAAGCCTCGTGGCCCTGGCCATCAGCAACGGCTACTGCATCCGCTCCGACGCCTTCGGCATGAACAACTCCAGCTGGGGTTACAGCACCTGGGAGAAGGCAATCGCCGCACAATGGCGTTACAAGGTCCCCATCATCATGGAGGGCGGATATATCGTCAGCAGCCACAGCTACTGGAACGACCCGGCCGGCTACCGCCAGGGACACCCCGAAGATGTCCGCCAGGGCGAATTCGACTCCTCGGCCGAAGCCCGCGTCAACATGATGGACTTCCGTGTCGGCCAGGAGACCGAGTCGTGGTTCAACGATGCCTTCAGCCTCGTGCAGCGCTTCGTCTCCGAAGGCGGCTACCGTCTCTATCCCGACCAGGTGATCGTTCCCGACCAGGTGAGCGCAGGCAGCCGTGTCAAGGTCGCTTCGCGCTGGCGCAACATGGGCTGGGGCTATTTCCCGAACAACCTGCCGCAGTGGAACTACAAATACAAGGTGGCCTTCGCTTTGATCGACGCTTCGGACAAGGCGCAGAAGGTCTTCGTCGACAAGGACTGCGAGCCTTCGACCTGGGTCGAGAGCAAGCCCTTCTCCTACACCTTCGAAACGCCGGCCGTCGATCTTCCCGCGGGGAAATACACGTGGGGCATCGCCATCGTTGACACGACGAAGGAGAACCGGCCTGCCATCCAGCTCGCCGTAAACAACGAAAAGACGGCCGAAGGCTGGGTGAAACTGCACGAAGTACAGATCAACTAACGCCTGAAAAACCATGAAGAGGGTTGCATTGCTTTCCGCAGCGCTGCTGCTGTCCGTCACCGCCTCCTTCGGGAGCGGCGTCCTGGTCGAGGCCGAGAGTTTCCGCGACAAGGGCGGGTGGGCCGTGGACCAGCAGTTCATGGACCAGATGGGTTCGCCCTACCTCATCGCGCACGGCATGGGCAAACCCGTGGCGGACGCCGTGACGACGGTCGAATTCCCGGAAACGGGAACCTACCGGGTCTACGTCCGGACGTTCAACTGGGTCGCCCCCTGGTACGACGGGGAAGGTCCCGGAAAGTTCGCCCTCCGGGTCGGCAGCCGGAAACTGTCCGCGACGCTCGGCTGC
>ENA-OURV01002387-OURV01002387.1-human-gut-metagenome-genome-assembly--contig:-NODE-2387-length-13109-cov-2.460012_pt1 | contig 13109 bp, 10 predicted proteins | sample MGYA00242141_ERZ509072 | MGnify/ENA primary metagenome ERZ509072 (study PRJEB26280, sample SAMEA2338763) | human gut metagenome | biome: human gut; feature: human-associated habitat; material: faeces... | reverse complement strand
TCATCAGAACGATATCTGCCGCATCAATGGCAATATCTGTTCCTGCACCGATGGCAATTCCGATATCGGCTCTTGTAAGTGCCGGCGCATCATTGATACCGTCACCGACCATGGCAACCTTTCCCTGCTCCTTCAGAGCGCGGATCACACTTTCTTTTCCATCCGGAAGAACTCCTGCGATTACATCGTCTACACCAGCCTGTGCACCAATCGCACGGGCTGTGCGCTCATTGTCTCCTGTCAGCATGACCACGCGAATGCCCATATTTTGAAGCTCTTTGATTGCTCTTGGGCTATCCTCTTTGATCGTGTCGGCAACAGCAATGATACCCAAAAACTGCTTGTCTTTTGCAAACAAAAGTGGTGTCTTTCCACTCTCGGCAAGAGATGCTGCCTTTTGCCTATCCGAAGCACTGACAGCGATTTTTCCAGTGATAAAGGAAACGCTTCCACCTAAAATATGATGACCATTTACCGTTCCCTCTAGTCCATTTCCCGGAAGGGCACTAAACTCATCTGCCTGCAGGCTTGTCTGGTCAAACTTCTTACTCTTTCCTTCCTCAACAATTGCCTTTGCAAGCGGATGCTCACTCTTTGCCTCTAGCGCAAACGCAAGGCTTAACAATTCACTCTCAGAGATACCCTCTGCCGGTACGATATCTGTTACCTTCGGTGTTCCATTTGTAATGGTTCCTGTCTTATCGAGTGCGACAATTTGAACCTTTCCGGTCTCTTCTAGCGAAACTGCTGTCTTAAACAAGATTCCATTCTTTGCGCCAAGTCCGTTTCCGACCATGATCGCAACTGGAGTTGCAAGTCCTAGTGCACATGGGCAACTGATGACAAGAACAGAGATGCCTCGCGCAAGTGCATAGGCAAACTCTTTGCCAAGAAGCAGCCAGACAATCAGTGTGACAAGAGAAATGCTGATGACAACTGGCACAAACACGCCGGATACCTTATCAGCTACCTTTGCAATCGGTGCCTTTGTCGCTGCCGCATCGCTGACCATCTTAATGATCTGAGAAAGTGTCGTATCTTCTCCAACACGGGATGCCTCACAGCGAAGATAACCAGACTGATTGATCGTTGCAGCTGACACCTGATCGCCGACTGTCTTATCGACTGGAATGCTCTCTCCTGTCAGCGCAGCCTCATTGACTGCACTTGATCCTTCTGTCACGATACCGTCAACCGGAATACTCTCGCCCGGGCGCACAGCAAATATATCTCCCTTTTGCACCTGCTCAATAGGGACCATGATCTCCTTGCCGTCTTTTATAAGCATTGCGGTCTGTGGAGCCAGCCTGATTAGGCTTCTCAGCGCGTCGGTAGTCTTGCCCTTGGAACGTGCCTCAAGTGTCTTGCCCACGGTAATTAGAGTGAGTATCATCGCGGCGGACTCGAAATAAAGCTCCATCATATAGTGCATGACCAGCTCCTCATTGCCCTTTACCTGCGCATCAGTCATGGCAAAGAGCGCATAGGTGCTGTACACGAATGCCGCCGCAGCTCCCAGTGATACCAGCGTATCCATGTTGGGAGCCCGATGTATCAATCCCCTAAAGCCGCTTATAAAGAACCTCTGGTTGATTACCATGATTATCACGGTAAGCAGCAGCTGAGTAAGGCCCATTGCCACATGGTTGCCGTTGTAGAATTTCGGCAGCGGCCAGCCCCACATCATATGCCCCATGGAGAAGTACATGAGTATCATCAGAAATCCAACTGACCATATGAGCCGCCGCTTGAGCTGTGGTGTGGATTTATCCTTGAGTTCTTCCTCCTGAGCCGCCTTATTTGCGCCCTTGGCAGAGGCGCCGTAGCCCGCCCTTTCCACCGCGGCGATTATGGCGCCCTCGTCTGCGCTGCCATTTACGCTCAGGGAGTTGGTCAGCAGGCTCACGGTGCACTCAGTTACGCCGGGGACCTCCTTTACGGCCTTTTCTACTCTGGCACTGCACGCGGCGCAGCTCATGCCGGTTATGTCGAACTGTTTCATATATTTATACCTTTCTGTTGCTATACTATCTTTATCTCAGACCTTATCATTCCCATCCAGCAGGAAAATGGCACATTTCCAGCCTCCTTTGGTGTAAACTCTATTATATTATCGCCCGCCCGAAGCCCTTTTTCAATGCCATATTGAGGTATTTATTACATCGTTGCCGTAGCCGTTTGGCTTGCCCTCCGGTACGTTCAAATCCCGCCGTATTCAGTAAAACGCCCAAAAATAACGCCGCAGCGGTTTTTTGCTCCGTTGCGGTGAAATTGTGGGGTATTCACTTAATTTTTATCCTGCCCGTAACGGTTCGCAGCAAAGTCCCTCATATACTCTACGTTCTCACGGGATATAGGCTCAGGCTCGCCTATGCTGCGAGCCATATAGTATATGTGGGCCGTCATTTCCAGCACATTGCACACCTTGAAGGCGGCGTTAGCGTCCTTGCCCACACATACCGCGCCATGGTTGGCAAGCAGGCAGGCTGCGCCGTTTCCAAGGGCCGCAAGTGCGTTCTGTGCCAACTCCTTAGTGCCGGGAAGGGCATACTCTGCTGTCTTTACGTCTCCTCCCATAGCCTGGGCCGCCTCGTCTATGACCGGCGGAATATCCTCATGCAGCACTGCGAACACCTGAGAGTATATTGGGTGGGTATGTATTATGGCGTTCACGTCCCTGCGGGCGTTCATTATGCCAAGATGCATGGCCCACTCCACCGTAGGCTTGCGGAAGCCTTCGGCAATAGTGCCGTCAGGCCGCATGACCACGATATCTTCCCCGGTTATGCTGTCATACGGCATACCCGACGGAGTCAGGTATATAAGGCCGGTTTCCGGGTCGCGAACGCTTATGTTGCCCCATGTTTCCACCGTGAGGCCGGAATGCAGCATCCGCTTGCCGCAGGCTATCAGGTGCTCCTTGTAATTCATGCTAACCGTTTATGTAGCGGGAAAGGAACTCCTTTGTCCGCTGCTCCTTCGGGTTTGTAAATATGCTTTCGGGATCTCCCTGCTCCAGTATCACACCGTCGTTCATGAATACGACCTTGCTGGATACCGCCCTTGCAAATGCCATCTCGTGGGTGACTACCAGCATGGTAAGGCCGGTCTTGGCCAGATCCGTCATAACCGATAATACCTCTCCCACCATCTCCGGGTCAAGGGCCGATGTAGGCTCGTCAAAGAGCAGTATCTCGGGATCCATGGCCAATGCCCGGGCTATCGCTACGCGCTGCTTCTGACCGCCCGAAATTTGCCGGGGCTTGGCGTTTATATATGGGGCCATGCCTACCCGCTCAAGGTACAGCATTGCCGCCTCGCGGGCCTCTTCCTTGCCCTTTTTCAACACCATCGTCTGGCCTACCATACAGTTTTCCAGCACTGTCATATTGTTGAAGAGGTTGAAGGACTGGAATACCATGCCTACCTTTGCCCGGTACGCGCATTGATCGACTTTGCCCGTCAGTATGCTCTGCCCGTGGAAGAGTATCTCGCCCGAGGTAGGGGTTTCCAGCAGGTTTATGCAGCGGAGCAGGGTGCTCTTGCCGGAGCCTGACGCGCCTATTATGCAGGTGACGTCTCCCTTTTCCACCTGAAAGTCCACATCCTTCAATACCTGGTTGCTGCCAAAGTCCTTGCGGAGGTGGCTTATCGTAAGAATAGTTTCACTCATATTGTTACCTGCCCCCGTCCCTTATGTCGTTGTTCTGGGTATTTTCCCGAGGCTTTTTAGGATAGCTGTAAAGGCCGGTGGTGTGAGCCAAAGTATCCGTCGTCGCAAGGTCGTAAAGCTCGTAGCTGTCCGGACCGTCCATCCTGCTCTCCCAAAGGCGAAGGAGCCGTGAACAGGAGAAGGTAAGCACGAAGTATATCACCATAGTTATGGTGAAGGCCTCGAAGTAGGTATACATGGCGCCCGCCACGCTCTTTGTGGCGAAGAACAGCTCCACTGTGCCTATTACGCTCAGCACACAGGTATCCTTGATGTTGATTATCAGGTTGTTGCCTATTTGGGGCATAATGTTCCGAAGCGCCTGTGGCAATATCACGGCGTTCATGGTCTGAACGTGTGTCATGCCTATAGCCTTGGCTCCCTCAGTCTGTCCCGGATCTATGGAGAGTATGCCGCCGCGTACTGTTTCCGCCATATACGCGCCCGTGTTGATGGAAACTATGAACAGCGCCGCCTCCATTGTACCGAGGTGTATATTGAAGAGCTGGGCAAGGCCGTAATATATAAACATGGCCTGCACCATCATGGGTGTGCCGCGGAATATCTCCACATAAGCATCCAGCAGGAAGCGGACGAGCTTCATAAGTATATACTTTACGGGATGCGCCTTGTCGGCAGGCGTGGTCTGCACTATGCCCACCCCAAAGCCTATCAGGCAGCCCACAGCCGTAGATATCACGGCTATGAGCATCGTGGTGCCCGCGCCCCTTAAAAAGCTCGGGCCGTATTGCTGGAGCAGGTATACTACCCATCCCCAGAAATTATCAGGTAAGCTGTTCATTGTTATTCACCCCGTCAAAGGTCAGCGCATCATTCGCTCAGGGGCTGCACCGCTATGGCGTCGTTCATCATCGCGGAATAGTCGTCCACCGTCATGGTTGCCAGTACGCCGTTTATGGCCTCGCACAGCGCAGCGTTGCCCTTCCGCATGGAGATGCCGATGTTTATCTCTTCCTCGGATACCTCAAAGTCACCGTCAGTGCCGGAAAAGTCAAGGAGCTTGAAGTTAGGATAAGCTACGCAGGCAGCCATGGCGGTAGGCATATCTGTGACTACCAGATCGCAACGGCCGCTGTTGAGGGCAACCAGCATCGCGGGCGCGCTCTCCTGCGCGGGAAGTATGTTGGCATCTGCTATCTGGGGCAGGCAGGTATCGTACCAAACGGTATTTATCTGGCTGGTGCAGGTAGCGCCGGCGAGATCGGCAACAGATGCAGCGTTAGCATACTTACCGTCGGCGGAGGTGAGGGTCACTATGGAAGCGTAGTAGTAGGGCTCGGAAAAGTCCACCATCTGCTTACGCTCAGAGGTTATGGACTGACCGGCTATTACGCAGTCAACAACTCCGCTCTGTACCGCCGGAACAAGTGAATCCCAGTCCAGCTTTACTATCTCAAGCTCTGCATTAAGAGCTGCCGCTATCTTCTTTGCCATCATAACGTCGTAGCCGTAGGCGTAGTCGTTGCTGTCCTTTATCTTTACGGCTCCGTTGGCGTCTGTAGGCTGTGTCCAGTTATAGGGTGCGTAGGCGCACTCCATGGCGACGGTCAGCACACCGTCCGAAAGGCTGTCCTCATTCTTCTTGCCGCAAGCTGCCATGGACAAACAAAGTACCAATACAAGTGCCAAACTCAGAAATCTGCGCATTTTTCTTTCCTCCGAAAAACTTAAAAATTTTAAATTAAACGGCGGCAGGAGCATCACTCCGACCGCCGCAACAAACATAAATAAAAACGTTCTTGGCTTTTTGAATGATAGCACTCCACAGATGTAGCTGTGACAGTCAGCGGGATATTATCCCGCTGCCCAGGTACGCAGAGCCCGCATAGCCCTTCGTCCTTCGGCAGCCTTCCCTTTAGCCCCCCGTCAACGCCCTGCGTGGCTGTTGAGGGTTAATATTGTCGGCTGCGCCTCTATCCAGTCGCTGTTTAATTTTGTTGTATTATATACTGCGCGTTATTCCTTGTCAACAGTATAATTTTGATTTGTTTCCTGCCGTTGCTCCGCCATCCCCCTGTATACCCTGGCCGCGAGCAGCGCGCACAGCGCCGTAAATACCAGCACATAGCCCTCTACGGCGATAATGCTCTTTATGATGCCTGTCTGATATGCCATAGCCCCCAGGTCGAGAAGCGCGTGCAGCCCTATGGCAAGAGGATAATACCAGCCCCTGCCCTTCTGCTTTACCGCGGCGAACACCAGCACCGACATTGAAATATGGAAGGCTATCGCCATGATGCGCTCAATAACGCTCACGAGGTACATAAACGGATTCGTCCCGGTAAATGCAGTCATCATCACGGAGGCCGTATCCTCGCCGATGCCGAGAACGGTAAGACCCGCCATGCCGCCCGAAAGGTTGATTATCGCAGAGATTGCAATGTAGCTTATCATGGTAAGGCCGGATACCAGCACCGCTTCCACGCCGCCATGCCCTATACCGTACATAACGCCCTCACATCTGTCGTCCTTGTTCTTAAAAAACAGCTTAAAGGCACATAACCGGCCCGTTTCCTCAAACACACCCGCCGCCAGAGCGCCGTACAGCCCATACGCCCACAGGTTGGACTGCATGAAGGCGGCACAGGAGCCGCTGCCGTACAGCACGAGCCTGTGGCATATGTTTTCCAATATCATGGCAAACACCACAAACGCAGCTGCGCCGATGAACAGCGATGAAGCCTTCGCGCCGGTGCGCTTATGCCATATTATGCCCAGCGCTATAGGCAGTCCTATGCTCACAAGGGCTGATATAGCCATAAAAACAATCGAGAGGGTAGGTATCATAATCTCACCGCCTTTTATATTTTTTTAATTATTCCTCGTTGCGCCTGAGCATCGCGGCGCCTATTATGCCCGCGTCGTTGCCCATCACGGCCGGAACTACACTGCCGTGGTTTTCAAAGAAGCTCTTCGCGTGTACGTTTTTTCTGAGAGGTTCAAAGAGGAATTCCCCCGCGGCGGAAACCCCGCCGCCTATTGCCACCCGCTCACAGTCCAGCAGGTTTATCATTGAAGCCACCGCAGAGCCCAGGTGATCCACATAATTATGGAACACCTCCAACGCGGCACTGTCCCCCTCCCTGGCGCAGTCGATAGCGGTCTTGGCGTTCATGCGCTCAGGCTTACCCATGGTGCGCTCAAAGAGCAGGCTGTCGGGCTGCTTTTCCATGGCCCTTACAGCATCGCGTATTATTGCGGTGGCGGAGCAGTATGCCTCTATACAGCCCTTATTTCCGCAGGTACACTGTTCTCCGCCGCTTACCAGCAGCGCATGGCCCAGCTCACAGCCGTTGCCAAGGCCGCCGTGAAACATCCTGCCGCCCAGTATAAGGCCGCCACCCACTCCAGTACCCAGAGTAAACAGCACGGCGGTCCGGCAGCCCACGAAGGCTCCCTTGTGAAGCTCCGCAAGGGCCGCGCCGTCCGCGTCGTTCGCGAGGAATACCGGGATATCGCCGAATTGCTTCTGTATCCTGGCCTTCAGTGGCTCGTTGTGAAAATTCAGGTTATATGCGTTTATGACGACGCTGCCCGTAGGATCTATGCTGCCCGGAACGACCACGCCCACGCTATCCAGATCAGATAACCCGGCACCCTGGCTTTTAAGCATTGCGAGCGTACCCTCATGTATTATCTCCGCCGTGCGCTCCCCGCCGCCCTTTATCTCAAAGGGCATGCTTTCCCGCTGCACTACCTCCAGCGCCTCATCCACAAGTCCCATGGCGATGTTTGTGCCGCCTATATCCACGCCCACCTGATACATATATTTCTCCTTCCAAAGCTATTTCAGTTTCAGTTCAAATTCTCGCTCAGAGTCAAAGCCCATATGCTTCAGTCTGAAATTGCGCACAGCCACCTCCACAAGCACCGCAACGTTACGTCCCGGGCTTATGGGCAGCGGCGTAAGCGGCACCGGCAGGCCAAGTATATCCATTGCGTCTACAGCCTTTTCTTCCGTATCCAGATACTCTTCAAGCTTCTTCAGATCTATGACTAAATTTATATCCTTCTCCGGCAGTATGGCGCTCATGCCGTAAAGATAGCGCACGTCTATTATGCCAATGCCACGGACATCCATTATGTGCTTTGTGGCGTTGGGAGCGCGGCCCACCAGCCGCTCTTCAAGGCGGGATACCTCCACTACATCGTCCGCTACCAGCCTGTGCCCGCTCTGTATCAGGTCCAGCGCCGTCTCGCTCTTGCCCAGGCCGCTTTCACCCCTTATCAGAACACCGGTTCCGTATATATCCATGAGTTCTCCATGGAGCAGTATGCGCCGGGCCAGCTTTTTCTGTATGAAGCTGGATATCTCGTGGCCCACCCTGTCGGTGGTACGGTTTGTAATGAATACCGGCACACCATAGTGCCTCGCCTTTTCAAGCAGTATCTCCGGGGGCTTGTTGCCGCGGGCGCAAACTATGCATGGAACATGAAGCCCCATGAACCGCTCCATTCTGTCCTCAAGCTGTTCGGGCGTCAGGCTGTAAAGATAGTACATCTCCGCGTTGCCTATGAGCTGCACCCGCTTTGGAGAAAATTTTTCATAAAAGCCCGTAAACTGCAAGCCGGGCCGGCTTATCTCTGGAGTCTGGAAGCTTATGCTTCCGCTGCCCGGCTCAAGGGCAGTTATCTCAAGCTCGCCGCATATTTCCCTTACGCTTACCTCTACCGCCATACTGTCCTCCGTAAAGCTATACCTTTCCGTTTATTATGCATTCGATGAGCCGTGCCACCCCGAAGTCCGCGCACGAGGGTATCACAAGATCCGCAGCTTCCTTTACCTCCGGCTTCCCGTTATCCACTGCGCAGCCGAGGCCCGCCCAGCGTATCATCTCCAGATCGAGCGAATTATCGCCCACCGCCACGGTGTCCTTTTGGGCTATGCCAAGGTATCCCGCCACCCATTCAAGGCCGGCGCCCTTGTGGGAATCAGAGTTGTTGAACTCTATAAAGCCCTTGCTGGAGCCGGATACCTTTAGCTTTCCCGCGTATTTTTTCTGAAACTCCGGTATAAGCCTCTGCGCCTTCTCGTCGGTAGTCATCATGAGGACCTTCGGCACGTTGTACCAGGTCTTTTTCATTATATCCGGATCGTATTCGCAGGGCAGATCCAGCTTTTCGGCGTAGCCCTCCACATAGGGATTGGGTTCTTCGGCTATCACCTTGTCACCCTGATAGATATGGGCGTGTATACCCAGCGCCTTCGCCTCCCCGAGAACCTCCGTAACAAGCTCCGGCGGTATCTCATGGGCGTGCAAAGCCCTGCCCGTCCTGGGCTCGGTCACCATTGCGCCGCCGTAGTTTATAACGGGATCGGTTACATCCAGCTGATCTATTATAAGCTTCGAGCCCAGCCATCCGCGGCCAGTGGCCACGGTCACGTGTATGCCGTGCTCCTTTGCCTTTCTTACGGCCTCGATTATCTCATTTGGAACTACCCTCGGGTTGAGGGTTATGGTATCGTCTATATCCAGCGCTACAAGCCTGTACATGTCTTTTGATCGTCCTTTCCTTCTTCTTGCCGTTCCTCCGGGTGAAAATGCGCGAATACCTTTTCCGCCGCGGGCTTGCTCATTCCCTTTGCGCCGCAAAGCTCCTCAATCGATGCGTTTCTTATATTTTCTGACGTTATGAAGGCGTCGAAAAGAGCCCGCTTACGCTTTGGGCCTATGCCGTCTATGCCGTCCAGCTCCGACATCAGGGCGTTTTTCGCCCTGAGGCTCCTATGGTAGGTTATAGCGAACCTGTGGGCCTCGTCCCTTATGCGTTCCAGTATGTGCAGCGCCGGATCCCTGCGTGAAAGGCGTATGGGCTCCTCCTTATCCGGCAGTATTATATCCTCGTTCTGCTCCGCAAGGCCTATGGCGGGGATATGTGAAAGGCCAAATTCCTCCAGCACCTCAAGCGCTACGTTGAGCTGCCCCCTGCCGCCGTCCACTACCAGAAGGTCGGGCAGGCGCGTGAATTTCTCGTCCCCGTCCTTCGCCCTTTGGAAGCGCCGCGTAAGCACCTCCCGCATCGCCATGTAATCGTCGCCGTTGACCTCCTCCTTTATTCGGAAGCGGCGATATTCCTTTGGCGCACTCTTGCCGTTTATGAACACCACCATGCCGGATACGGTATCCCTTCCGCGTATGTGTGAGTTGTCGTAGCACTCCATGCGCTCGGGCATCTCGTCCAGACCTATTACCTCGCATAGCCGCAGCATGGCGCCCTCGCCCCGCTCCCAGCTCCTGTGCTCCAGCTCCCGCGCCTTCTGTATGGCTTCAACGCCGTTCCGATAGGCCATTTCGGCAAGCTTTTTCTTTTCGCCCCGCTGAGGACAGGTTATCTCGACCTTGCTGCCACGGTTCTCGCTTAGCCATTCGGACAGCGCCTCCTTCTCCTCCGGCATGTCCCTCACCACTATCTCCTTTGGCACAGGCGCGCCGTCAGCGTAGTGCTGCTTGAGAAAGGAGGCCATTATCTCGCCCGTGGTCTCTCCGCCGCAGGCTATGCTCATGCTCTCGGCCCAGATTATCTTGCCGCCCCGCTCGAACAGGGCGAATACCACCGAGTCTTCCTTATCCTTCACGAATGCGAATATGTCCCGCTCGCTGCCGGTAACGGATATGGCCTGCTGCTTTTCCGCAAGGCTCTTTATGGCCTTTATCCTGTCCCGAAGCTGGGCTGCCTTCTCGTATTCCATATTTTCCGAGGCAGATTGCATCTGTTCAGTAAGCAGCTCGATTATGGGGCCGGTATGCCCCTCAAGGAACCTGCTTACGCTCTCCAGCAGCCTGTGGTATTCCTCCCGGCTGACCTTGCCGCTGCACGGGGCGCAGCACTTGCCCAGGTGGTACATGAGGCAGGGGCGCTCATTGCGGGCGATGGCCTTATGGATATCCTTTTTGCAGTGCCTGACCGGGAATATATCCCGTATGGCCGTAAGCGCATCCTTCAGGCTCAGGCTCGAAAGATAAGGACCGAAGTACTTCGCTCCGTCCTTTTTAACCTTGCGCACGACTTCAAACCGTGGAAAATCCTGTTTTGTATCCAGCCTTACATATGGAAAATGCTTGTCGTCCTTTAATAGTATGTTATAACGCGGCATGAGCGCCTTTATGAGATTGCTCTCCAGCGTCAGCGCCTCTGTCTCGTTCGATGTTATGATATACTGAAAATCCTCGATATGGGAAACCATAGCCTCCACCTTGGGAGGCTTCGGGGTATGCTGAAAATACTGCCGCACCCTGTTCTTCAGGTTCACGGCCTTGCCGACGTATATAATCTCACCGCTGCCGTCGTACATCTTGTATACGCCCGGTTCGTCAGGCAGCAGTTTTAATTTTTCCGCTATGATATCATTCATGGAAGCTTCCCCCCATGGTGATTATATCATTTATATAACCCTGGGTCTATCTGAAAAACCTTACCCTGTCGTCAAAAACGCGAATGAGGTTATCGTAAAGCTCCGCGCTCCTGCCCCCCGAAAGATCGTATACCGTGATACGATCCGGAGAAAGGCCTACCAGTACGCTCATTATTCCCTCCTCGCTGCACTGTTCGTAGTCTATCCTCACGTCGTTGTCATCTGTGAAGGTACAGCTGCCGTCGGGATTGAGTATCACATACACCTCGCCCGCCCCCGATGATCGCAGCTTTACGAACGCGGACAGCACTTTGAGCAGCTCGGTATACTCGTCGTTGAGCAGCATCTCGTCAGCTGCGGCGTATACGCATCTCTCCCACTGTCTGCGGTAGTCCTGCATTCGGAAGCGTATATACCCTTCGAGAGAAAGGTAGCTGTTGCCCTCAAAGTAATCCATCAGCTCGCCCTGCAATTTTTCCAGGCCTGAGGCCCGCTTTGCCCTGCATATGGCCTCAGGCAGCACAGCCTTTTTTTCCTCCAGCGTAAGGGGCAGCCCGTTTACCATATAGGCTATCTCAAACTGGGCAAGATCCATGAGCAGCAGCTCGGCTACAGCCTCGCACCACTGCGCAAGCTGTGCCCCGCCCTCTATTGAAGCCTCTGCAAAGCCACGCCCGCACTCGGGTGAGATACCGCCGCCCAGCCTGTCGAGCCGCCGCTCCATGAGCCTGCCTATATCCGCCTCGTATTTCGTAGTGCCCACCGAGCACACCGCCATAGCACCTTACTCTCCTTATCCCGCTATACCTGCATCATATGCCGGGCTTTCCCCATGGGTTCCCGCTCATATCAGCCGCGCTTTTTTCGGCGCACGAGCATATTATGTGTATAATCAGGGCTTTGACCTGCCAGTAATTTTTCCCATAGCCGCCCTTGACAAAGGTACCGGACGGGCATATAATCAATTCATATTTTATATTTTATCGTGGGTTGATACGGGTTAAGTACCAACGCAAAGGCACCATCAAGAGAGAGAGGGTCGTTGGCTGAAAGCCCTTTTATGGCGCGGCGCCTGGGAATACCGCCCCGCTACTGCGGTTCGCTTTGGGCGCGATACAGCCCCTATAAAGTGGGTTTTATGCCAATTAGGGTGGAACCGCGGATAACCGATATGTTTGAATTTGTCCGTCCCTTGCTTCGAGCTTGGGGCGGGCATTTTTATATTATCCGCAAGGCTTGATTTACATCATATAAGGAGGAACACCATGAATATCACTTTTCCCGATGGCTCCGTAAAGCAATACGAAGACGGCATGACCGCCCTTCAGATAGCTGAGTCCATCAGCCCCCGCCTCAGGAAAGCCACACTTGCCGCCGAGATAGACGGCAGCAGGGCGGACGCCTTCCGCCCCATTTCAGGCGACCACAGCATTAAGCTCCTCACCTGGGAAGATGAAGACGGCCGCTGGACCATGCGCCATACAGCCGCCCATATACTTGCCCAGGCCGTAAAGCGGGTACATCCCGAGGCAAAGCTGGCCATCGGCCCCGCCATTGACACCGGTTTCTACTATGACTTTGACGCGGAGCCCTTCACTCCGGAGGATCTCGAACAGATCCAGAAGGAGATGGAAAAGATAATCGCCGAGGCGCTGCCCCTTGAACGCTTTGAGATGCCCCGAGCCGACGCTATAAAGTACTTCGAAGAAAAAGGCGAGCCCTATAAGGTAGAGCTTATTCAGGATCTGCCCGAGGACGCCATAATAAGCTTCTACCGTCAGGGAGACTTTACCGACCTGTGCGCCGGCCCCCACGTTGAAAACACCGGCAAGGTAAAATTCGTAAAGCTCATGAGCGTTGCAGGCGCATACTGGCGCGGCAGCGAAAAAAACAAGATGCTTCAGCGCATATATGGCACCGCTTTTGAAAAGAAGGCCGACCTTGATGAGTACATCACCCGCATCGAGGAGGCCAAGAAGCGCGACCACCGCAAGCTGGGCAAGGACCTCGAACTGTTCACCT
>ENA-OURV01002381-OURV01002381.1-human-gut-metagenome-genome-assembly--contig:-NODE-2381-length-13133-cov-2.444946_pt1 | contig 13133 bp, 9 predicted proteins | sample MGYA00242141_ERZ509072 | MGnify/ENA primary metagenome ERZ509072 (study PRJEB26280, sample SAMEA2338763) | human gut metagenome | biome: human gut; feature: human-associated habitat; material: faeces... | reverse complement strand
GGAAACCTTGGCTTGGAAACAGCAGGACTTACATGGTTTAATTTTATTGTAAAGAACCTTTTAGTTGTAACAATCGGTAATATTATCGGTGGTTGCGCAACAGGTATTGCATATTGGTTCTCATACTATCGCAAGCAGGACTAATAACTTATAAACAGCGGAAAATCAGGCTGATAAAGTGTAAAAATAATAAATAAAGCAAAGATAATATCCCATATCAGAAATCCAAGTTTTGGAGTAAGGTATGGGATATTATAATTTTCAATTAAATGTGCTGTTATAAAAAAGGCAACACAAACACTAATAATAAAAGATAAAATATCAAGAAAAAGAATCGGCTTGCCGGTAAACACAGTATAAGTGTAAAACCACATGGGAATAAGAATCATACCTGAAAGAATGCCAATAACTGCAGAAGGAATGTAAGTTTTGAATTTTTTTCCAAAAATAAAATACCATGTGGTTTTTCTTACGTCAATAATATTTTGGTGGAAAATTTACATATATTTTAACCGAATCAAGTAACTCCCCTGTGGATGTTGCGAAAAGCAATAAGCAGTGGGTGAGGACCTGCTGTTTATTTTTCTAATCCCGCGGAAAAAATGCCCATTCGCCATTTCCAACATACCATCTTTCATACCGCCTATGATAAAATCGAATCTATAAACATGGAAAGTTACTGTCCAGCTAACCCCTGAACAGTAACGGTTCCAATACACACTTTTTATTCCGTAGGGTTCTTTCCGGTTTTCCACATAAACTGTTAGTAAAACTGGTATCTTTTTTCTTAAAAGCGAAATCTCTGCAACATTTCTGACAAATCAGAGGGGATACTGCAATGTATAATGTGCATTGCCGGTATCCCCTCTGATTTATTCAACCATTATTCACAATTTTTTATTTCATTTTAACTTTTCTGACATTTGACCATTCGCTGAATGTTTTTGAATTATCCTCAGAAGTACGGTTCCATGCATGTAAACCAATATAATAAGTGCCTGATTTAACATTCTTAAATGTAACAGTTACTGTATTTCCTTTTATCTTTTTTACATAATAATTTTCTCCGGAAACAGCAGGGCGTTTCTGTCCGTTAGTTTTGGTAAGGGTATCACTGAGAACTACATCATAGCCCTGAGCGTTTTTGCTCTTCGTATATTTTACTGTCACTGTGGAGCCTTTAACAATTACCTTACTGATCACAGGTGCCTGTGGCGTAATGGCACTCACATCTACTTTATGGATCTCAGACCACTGTCCAAATACTTTTTTGCCATCTTCACCCTTAAGCCATGCGTGGCATGCTACATACCAGATTCCCTTATCCATATATGCAAATGCCGACTTCAGTTCTTCCTGATTTTTCAGGACCTTTGTATACTGTCCTGTTTTGAGCATATCCTCAGAGGTACCGATCACATAATCATATTTCAGAGCACCCTTACACTCTTCATTCAGCACCATTTTTACGGAGTTTTTGGAAACAGATACATTCTTTATAACTGCTTTTGCAGGTCTGGTATAATTTCCGTCTGAATCTGTGATACTTCCGTCTGTACTGTAGGTATTTCCTTTTGTATCTGTTACAGTTTCATCTTTATTTACAGTTGGCTTTTTACCATCTGCATCAGGTGTCAGCTTCGTGCCATCCGGAAGTGTTACAGTTCCATCTGAACTGATCACGATTCCTTCCGGTGTAACAAGGTTTCCATTTCTATCTTCCTCAGTTCCCTCCGGGTAAGCATCCGGTATCGGAGTAACAGTTGGTACCGGCGTTACTGTTGGATTCACTGATGGTGACGGATTTACCGACGGTGATGGATTTACCGATGGTGATGGATTTACGGTCTGTATGATTGTGGTATCTGATATAGTACAGTTCTGAATTTTATTATCCGGTGTTTCTGTAATGTCACTCCAATATGTATCCGGAGCAGATTCACTGTTGGAAGTTATTTTTTTACCATTTACTGCTGTTCCTTTTGTAGAAGGAGATATAGTGACAGATTCAGTATACGCTTTACCTGGCTCCGCATTTTTGTTCATAAATGAATAAGCAGAACCTCCCTCCAGATATGCTTTTGCTGTTTCTACATTTCCGGTGCCCTCAACTGCATTGCCACCGTTATCACCATCTCCTCGTCCTGCAACAGCAATCAACGTTCCTGCTCCGGAAATCGTTCCGTTGTCAAGAATCACCGCTGCACCGCCAACTGAAGTAGTTGCTATGTTTCCTCCGCCGTATGCTGCAAGCTGGCTGCCCTCGCCAATAGTAAGTGTTCCGCTGCTGACTTTCAAGGCTGGCTGTCCGCTGTAGCTTTTTCCTGTGGCAGGATCTGTTCCTGTGGCAGCTTCATCACCTTTGATATATACTTTTCCTTCTACCTTTACATTTCCGCTTATCACAACAACAGGTGATGTATTGTGACGTGCCTGTGTTCCATTGGGAAGGAAATTAGTGTTGGAGTAGATCATGGAATTCCTTATGGTCGCTCCATCATTCAGAATCAGCTGTCCATTAATGGAAGTACCTGTCAGGAATTTTCCGCTATAATCATCGTGATTGACAGATATTGTTCCACCATTTTCTACTTCAATCTGTCCATATATGGAAGAATCTCTCAGATTCAATGTTCCGCCATTTTCTACTTTTATCTTCACACTGCTGAGAACCTTCATATTGACCATTGTAAGATCACATCCAGCCGGTATGATCAATGTCTGGGTTGTAGCTTCTCCCTCTGAAACAGCATATCCCAGTTCTCCATATGTACCGCTGGTGTGAGAGCCATACCAGGCTTTAATCTCTGCCGGGACTGTTACAATATCATCTGTATCATTAAAATCAGGAATTACCCATGGATCCATATCATACATGTATTTTCCATCTGCAGTCTTGGTTGCATTTTCAAGCTTCAGATGATCTGCCAGTTTTTCCTTAGTACTGTAAACCTTGAAAGTAAGCTCATTACTTGTTACTGTACGCCCTGATTCATCAGTTACTGTAACATTGACAGGATATGTACCGATTTTAGCAGGAGTTCCGCTGAGAGACAGAGAACTGTCATATGTGGAATACATCCCTGCCATCCCACTTTCACTGTCAATGTTTACCTTTGTATTCTTTGTGTCAATTTTTACACCTGTTTCTTTTAACTCCTTCCAGTCAGCTTCAACAGGTTCCTGCCCATCCGGAAGATCAGCTGCTTCCACAACTACATTACTGTTTTTGTTGGATGAAACAGAAGTGGATGCCCCTGAAACTGCATCGTATTTCTGCTGCCCTGTAACAGCGCTTTCGAAGTATCCTTTTAATCTGACATGAAGAGTGTTCACTCCGTTAGATGCACCGTTAATATTAGTTTCACCGGAATCAGCTGTAACAACTTTGAAGTCATTTCCTTCTGCAGTTACCTTAAGATAAAGTTCTTTATATCCATCACTTTTTATTGTAATGACATTTCCAGTATGAAGTACAGTTGAATCAAATACAACACGATTATTACTGCTGTCTGGACAATATGCTTTTCTGCCATATAATGCTATTGCATAATCTGTTTTATCCCATACTGTCCCATCTACAGATATTTCTTTGATTTTACTGATATAATCAGAAACATTATTTTCATCAGCTGGTTTAATGATCTTGTAGTCTGTACCTGAAATTTCCACTTGATCTCCCGCAAATGTTGGCGCATCTTTGGTCTGTTCAGGTTCAGACTGTGAAGTTACTTTTTCAACGTTCCAGTGTTTTCCGGTTCCTGTTACCTTTAAAGTAAGATCCTTGTATCCGGTACTGGTGATTACAATCTCATTACCCACTTCAAGTCTATCTGGAGATAGTCCAACATAACCGTCTGAGTCTTTTTTAATATATGTTGTTCCTGTAAGATCCCACGAATAAGTTACTTCATTCCACTCTGTTCCATTAATAGATATTCCTGTAATTTGCTCAACATACCTTGAGTTAAGAGAAGTTTTTAGTTTACAAACATTCGCAAAAAAACCACTTTCATATTCTGTCGTCACCTCCGGCGGTTCTTTCACACTTTGTGTACCCTCATCCTGAGCCACCTGTACATTCTCCTGCTCATCCGCAAAATCCGGTGTTCCCGATCCATCACTAAAGGAATCATCATCTGCCTCCTGTGTGATCGCTGAATCCGTAGTCATTGAATCTGTAAATATGTCTGCTGCACATACCGGTACAGAAGCAATCATGTTTGCCGCAATTGCCATAGACATCAGAATTGCCATTCTTTTCTTCATCTGTTTCTTTATCCTCCTGTAATATGATATCAGGGGCAAAAGATATTTCGTCCCTGACTTGAAGCTATCTGTGTATCATCTCATTTCAGATGAAGCGGATAAAATCCTCCGATTCATCTCAGTTCTTCAGTGGAAGTTTAAATGATCAAATCACGCAATAGTTTGCTTTGGTTAACTCTGTTGGTTAGTATATTCTAACCTGCGTGAAAATGCAAGAGAATTATTCTGCATCTGTTGAGAAAGTATCTCATAAATCAAGCAGTATCCTGTTGACAAATTTTTATCATTTCACAGCAAGATAAGACAGAATAGAGCAATTATGGCAATTCCATAAAATAATGCAGGTAATAAATCAGGTAACATCCTGCTATCAGTCTGAAAATATCATCTTCTATCTCTTTTTCGCTGCTGTTTAAAGTAATTTTGTTTCCTTCTATCTGAAGCCCCATTGTATCCGCGAGATTCTCAACCCGTTGCCTGTCATATTCTTTTTCATCCAAAAGAACAGACTTCTCATAAACCCTGAATTTTCCGGTTTCATCACATTCCAGTCTCAGATGCAGTTCAGGGAGTTTTCCGGGTTTAAAGGTTATCTCACTGTATGTCATAGATTGTCTTACTTTTGTGATCCCCTGTTTCACTGCCAGTATGATCCATTCATCCAATACAGGTCCTTTATACATAGGAAGTCCATATTGCAGATGTAATTGGGCCGCCTTGCTGATGCAGGCATTTCTGGTACGGTTATTCAGACGTTTATAAACATTGCTGCCCTCAACCGGGTAGTATTTCTTCAGTATCTTCTCTTCGGCTTTTGTCCATGGATCATTGGTTTTCCTGCTTAATCCCAGAATCATCGCTCTGTATTTGCATGCCTGAAGAGATCTTTCAGGAATAAGAGTATGCACATATCCGGCACCTTTTTCTTCATAATATCGGGAAATGATCGCATCCTCTTCCTGTGTCCATGGAAGTCTGTTATTGTCTGATCTGACATTTAAGTACTTAGCTCTGGACTGACAGGCAGTCAGAGTTCTCCCTTCCAATCGTTCTGCTGCCTTCCTGCCTTCCGCTTTGTAATATGTTCTTATAATTTCATCTTCTTCTGCAGTCCATTCTTTTCTTCCCTGTATGCAAAGACCTAATTTGGCAGCTCTTTTATTACATGCCTCTTTGGATCTTCCCTCCAGTCTTTTCTGAACTTCAGCACCTTCTGTCGGATAATAATTTCTCAGAATTTCATCTTCGCTGCTGCTCCATTTTCTGTTTGCCCCGGAATAAGTAAGTCCTAATGCAGCAGCTCTTCCTCTGCAGGATTCTGCTGATCTCTGATTTAAGCGATAACGTACCTTACTGCCCTCCGCAGCATAATACTCTCTGAGTATTTTATCCTCTGCCTCTGTCCATAATCTGACATATTTAACATCATTCTGTACAGTTGCTGAAGAGGAAATGTTTTTGGATATTTCCATTTTTGATGCCTGGATCCTGCAGCTTTTTGCAGTTCTTCCGGATAATCTTTCACAGACCTGATCTCCTTCTGCGGGATAGTACTTTCTTAATATTTCGATTTCATCGGCTGTCCATCTTTTTTTCGTATTTGCCATGTCTTACACCTGTTTTATATATTATTTCAAACTGAAATATTCACTACTTCTTACTTTTCGTAACCTTCGCAAAAGAATTCCATATGTGAGTGCAATATCTACATAGAAATTCCTGAATGTACAACATATTCATACCCTGTCTCCGTAGTATAAGTTTTTTCCTGTCCCAGTGCCGGAATAACAGATTCAGGGCTGTGTAGACTTCCACTTTTAAATACGATCATCACTTCTGCTTTCTTTTCATTAACCGGAGTTATTTCTATATTATTGATTGTGTTTTCAATCATGGCTCTGGTGATATCTTTGGGTTTTACGCAGGAATATTCCTTTGCATAGTCTAATATCCTGTCCATCTGATCTGTCAATTCTGTTTTTGAAAGAGGTTTCATGCTTTTCAATTGTTCCAGATTCGCTTTTGTCTCTGCTATCTGCTGTGTAAAAACCTTGTTTCTGCTTAAAAATTCTGCATCAGAAATGTAGCCGCCCATATTGTAATCCAGCAGCTTATCTCTCTTCTGTTCCAGTACGGTTATTTCATGCTGTATGTTGTCAATTTTTTCTTCAGTTCCTTCTGTTTTGTTAATCTCTTTCTCATAAAGTTCCAGATACTTATGCAATATACTTTTATTGCTTTGAGCCAGATTGTTATAAACATCCGATATCATCTCCAGCAGGATTTCTTCTTTTACCGGTTTTGATCTGCAGGAAACTGCGCCCTGTTTTATGCGATGACTGCATACCCAGGTCTTTGCAGCTTTTCCGCGGACATTTCTGACTTTCAGCCAGTATGCAGCTCCATCTTCCGCACAATGTATAAGTCCGGTAAAAAGGTTGTCCTGCTTATAGGAAGTTTTTTTCAACTTGATATTTTTACTTCTTTCTTCCAGAATCCTGTTTGCATCTTCCCACAGTTTTTCATCCACAATTGCAGGGACATGGGTACCATCGTCTTTATACATCACCCATTCATCTTCAGGCAGGAATTTCTGTTTCTTAGTAAAGAGATCAACTATTTTTACTTTTCCACCAACATAGTAACCCTTATATTTAGGATTTCGGATAATATTGGCAATCACATGGCTGTCAATCCTTCCCCCTTTATAATTTCTGTATCCACATTCCCATAAAAATTGTTCCAGTGAATGGGTAGACCAGTTTCCCAGAGCATATTTTTCAAAAATAAGCTGTACCATTTTTGCCTCTTCGGGATTCAAAAACAATTTTCCGTTTCGCTTGTCCCATCCATATATATGTGAATTACCAAGAACCACACCGTTCTGTATGGATCTTGCATGACCGAAACGCACACGACTTGAAAGTTTTCTGCTTTCTTCCTGTGCAATACCGGACATAATTGACAGCCTGAGTTCCGAATCCTCATCTAATGTATTGATATTGTCATTCCTAAACCAGACAGCAGTTCCACAGTCCAGAAGCTCTCTTGTATATCGTATACTGTCTAATACGTTTCGGGCAAAACGGGTAATCTCTTTAGTTATGATAAGATCAATTTTCCCGGCTTTTGCATCCTGGAGCATTCTCTGGAATTCCTCTCTGTGGGTTACGGTAATACCGGAGATTCCTTCGTCTATATAACCATCCACAAGCGTCCAATTCTTTACGTCTGAAATCAGTTGTTCAAAAAAAGTCCACTGATGCTCAATAGAGGTTTTCTGTTCCTCCTTATCCGTACTGACTCGGGCATAATACGCCACATTCAGTTTCAGATCAAATATATTTTTCTGCCGGGATTTCAGTTCCTCACGTGTTGCATAAATATCCATCTTATTCCTTTCCAATCAACTGATTCGCTGGCAATATTCACCTGAACTGTCCATCTGTTCTCCATTCTTCGCGACTACTGTATTGAATGTACTCAAGGTTATAATGTCTTTCTGGATACTACTATGCAGTTTTTCGGAAATCTGTCCATTATCAAGCATTTTGTCATTAATCATTGTCAGTACAACCTGTTCCAATGTCATAAGCATTCCTCCTGTTCTGTATGTTATAATGTGCAATTTGGCATAGAACTATCCAGCGGTAATATGATGAATTTCATAAAATTATTATAACTGATTCAAAGATAATTGTTTTTGAGACGAAAAAAAAGCAGCTAACCTATTTTTCATAGACTAACTGCTTAAAGTACGTAAAAAACCAGAAAGATCTAACAGTTCAAAAGATTCTTTCCGGTTTTTTACACATATAAAGCGAGGGCATCGCTCAATCATCTAATTTGATGATTTTACGACACCCCCATCCCTTCAGATATATATCAGGAAGACAGTTCTATCTGCTTCATTTCTTCCAGAAAATCACGGATATAGGATACTGCCAAATCAAGGGCCTCCTGTCCAAGTTCTGCGGAAGAATCTTTCGGATCAAAAGGACCGAACCAGCCACTTGGAGCAATTTCTTTGGTATCTCTCACAAGACGGACGATACCTCCCTTGAAATTAACTGCCTGGATATAAGCTGCTTTCATATTCTCAGAAGGATCCTGCGCATTGATAGGCTTGCTGAGCTCCAGATGTACTGATTCCGGAGCAATTGCCATCATAACTGAGGTCTCCAGAACATCACCATGGCCACCATCAAATTTCTTGTCAAGTTGAGCCACCAGACTCCACCAGTCTACACTTGCACATACGCCCCCTTTGTGATATACCTCCAGAGCCGCCCGATCAATGGATGGAGTATTGCCGCCATGGCCATTCAGAACTACAAAACGTTTTGCGCCATGCTGCATCAAAGAGTCCATAATGCCATGCAGAACCATATACAGTCCCTCATAACCAATATTAATACTTCCCTCAAAGCTTAAGTGATAAGGACATACACCGTATGGAACAGTAGGTGCTACGATTACGTTATCTACATCCTCCACATGATCCGCCAGATAGGACGGTACCATAAAGTCCGTTCCCAACGCACCCTGTGTTCCGTGCTGCTCGGTGCTTCCCACCGGAATCACAATAATCGGATCCTTCTCAAAAGCCTCTTTTGCTTGTGCTGTAGTCATTTTTGCAAGATACATTTTAAATACGCCTCCTAACTTTTATACTGTAAAATGACGATCAATAGTCTCCTGCGGCGGAGTTTCTGTAAATTTACTTACTACAATCATTACAATAGAAGCAATGATCGTAGTTGGGAACAGTGCATGGAATCCCATAGCCAACGCCTTGACAGACGGATTCAGTGTAAAGAGCAACAGTGAAATAATACCTACTATAACCGATGCGATTGCTCCCTTCGCTGTTGCTTTCTTCCAGTAAATTCCAAACAGAATCGGCACTACAAAAATTGCCATTCCTGAGAATGCAAACAGGTTAATCTCAAAAATACTGCCTGGCTGAAATACACCAAAGCAAATTACGATGATACCGATGATTACAGTTACTACCTTGGACAACTTCATAACAGTCTCATCTGTAGCATCCTTATTGATAATCTTCTGATAAATATCACGGGTAACAGCACCGGTAGTCGTTACCAGAATACCATCGATTGTGGACATACCTGCTGCCACAATACCTGCGATGAAAATGGAAGCCAGGAAAGGATTCATGCCTCTCTGCAGAATCATAGGAATAATCTGATCTGCCTTCTCAATATTCTGAATGGAAGCAATACCATTTACACCGGCCCACTCAATCAGAGTTGCAGAGAAAAACATACCTGCAGTACCAAGAAGAATTGCTTTGAACATGGTCTTATGATCCTTCATGGCAAAGAACTTGGTAAACAGGTGAGGCTGTCCCATGGTAAAGAACGACCATAGCACAATGTTGGATACATAATAAGTCCAAGGCATATAACCGTTAGCACCCGGGAAGGTCAGATAAGCCTCATTCATACTCTGAAGTGTATGGTTAATGTTAGAGAAACCTCCACCCATTACTACAGATACAATAAATGTAACCACTGCAGTAGCAATCATCAGAGATCCCTGGATAACGTCCGTCATCATGGCACCTTTCATACCACCGCTCATACAGTAGAGAATAACGATAATACCCATTCCCACAACACCTACCCATTCAGGCAGTCCGGTAAATACATGTACAATAACACCTGCTCCGATAATCTGTGCGCCCATCATCGGAACCAGGAAGAAGAGCATCATTACGCCCAAAACACCGCTCATCTTCTTGGAGTGATAACGGTCTGTCAGGTAATCGGCCATAGTCAGGAAACCATATTTATGACCAAGAGTAATCAGCTTACGGCCAATAAGAAGAGCCGGAAGAATCATACAGAACACAGCTCCAGGTACAGAGATAGCCATTCCTGCATAGCCTACGCCATAAATGGTTCCCGGTGTACCAAGAAAGGTTCCCATAGAAAACTGGGTTGAGAAATATGCAATACCACTTACTAATACACCAGCCTTTCCGCTCAATACAAAGAAATCGCCAATGCTATTCGTCTTACGTCCTGCATACCAACCAATAAATGCCATAATTCCAAGATAAAGTACTAACACTGTATAGAAAGGAATTGGTGCTGGCTGAATTACTGCTGCTCCATTCATTTATTTGTCCTCCTCATCATAAGTGTGATATTCTTTTCTCTTCATACACATGCGATAATAAATAATAATCAGCACAAATGTAATGGCAGTGTGAACAATCCATCCGAATATATAGAGTGGAACACCACCAAATGCGGGAATATACGTCTCGCTGTAGAAAAACGGGAACGGAATCATAATTAATACAAACATAATCAGAAAAATAATCAACCATGTCCGTTCGAAGTGTTTCTCAAAAAGTTTCTTCATAGCCTTTTTCCTCCTTTGCTTTCGAAAGAAAATCTATATACTATGATTTTCTTTCGATTTTTTGTTAAGTATATACTTTACTTTATATTTTCCATTATACATGCTATAATAAATTTGTAAAGTTTTTACTTATATTTTTATGAAAAAAATATAAAACATTGCATGCGCCATGCAAAGAAAGGACATCGTGTAATATCTATGGATATTTTAGAGCATCTTCAAAAACTTTATCCTGCCCTGACAAAAAAGCAGAAAACAATCGCAGATTATCTAATTGCTAATCCGGAGGAAATCAGCTACATTACACTGGCACAGCTAAGCCATCAGACCGGTACCTCCGAGCTGACTTTGCTTCGTTTTTGTCAAAAACTGGGGTACTCCAACTTTCTGGACTTAAAGGAGCAGTTTCGGGACTATACCCAAAAAATGATTAAGCAGGCCTCCTCTTCTTCCTTTTTTCTGCCAGAGCGTACCTCAGGCGAAGACACCGAGCGGGAACAAATGCTTCATGAAATCTGCAATACAGAGGCCGCAGTTTTCTCTGATTTTATTACCAACATCAATCTGGAATCTGTCATAAAGGCTTCTGATGAAATCCGGAAAAGCACCCGTATCTACATCTTTGCCCATGATATTTCTCTGGTTCCCGGCAAATTTTTACAGAGCCGTTTGGAAATTCTGTACTTGAATTCTGCGTTGATTGATTTATCGGATCTGGAAGTCACCCAGAAGATTATCCAACAGCTGACGGATGGTGACCTGGTAATCTTTTTCTCTTTCCCCCGCTATTATTTTCCGATTGGAAATATTGCTAAAAAAGCAGCTAAATCAGGGGTACCGATTCTGACCATCACAGACAGTGATACTTCACCGGCAGCTGCGCACAGCACACTATTGCTTCTCTGTCCCACATCTACGAAGCTGTTTTATAACTCTATGACTGCACCTATGGCTATGCTCAATATTCTGGCATCCTGTCTTGTCATCGATAGTGTATCACCATCTGAACGGCAGATTTTTATCGACACTTTGCCATCCTGATTTTTAGCCCAAAAACAAAACCGGATATACAGGTTTCCAACAGAAAGCCATATATCCGGTTTCGTTTTTATTTTCTTTTTACTTCTCATAGGTGCCTTTTCGAATCACCTCTCCATGCTTCATAAAGATCTTTCCCCTGGCTACATAAGTATCCAGCGTCAGATCCTGATCAAACAGCAACAGATCCGCATCGGCCCCCTCTGCCACAGTTCCCTTGATTCCCAGTAAATCCAGCCCCTCTGCCACCTGACAGGTCATATAAGGCAGTGCTTCCTCCAGAGTCATTCCCAGAACCTGTACCATATATTTCAACTCTTTATAAAGTGCATCCACACCAGATACACCTATCTCCAGAAGGCTGCCGTCCTCAGCATAATTAGACCAGCTTCCGTGTCCGTCAGAGCTCATTGTGATATGCTCTGTGGGCAGTCCCCGCTTTTTAGCCTCCAGAACACATTCTCCCGGTGAAGTGTGCATACCGCAGGTCAGATCAATATAACCTCCCCGCTTCAGAAATTCGTAGCCCTCTTCCAGCAACTTTTCATTCCGGTTGACATGAGTGGGACGGAAAATCCGTACAGGAACAGAACTCACCTCCAATGCCCGGAATACCGGTGCAAGACCATCTTTGTCATCTCCCATGTGAAGCACCACAATGCCTGGCTTTCCACTGAGCATTCCCGCCACACGAGCTTTACTTGCAATCTGAACCAACTGATCACCAGTCACATTAGGTGCCCGGTGATCAGATATCGCCAGCTTCACACCCAAAATCTCATTCACGAATACGATGTCCCTGTCTGTTTCACCTGTGATAGTCGGGCTGGGATATCCGTAAGCACCTGTGAGCATATAAGCACTCACGCCCTCCTCACAGAGTACCCGGGTCTTCGCATAAAGATTGTCCACACTCCTGGTGATACCATCCGTACCCAGAAGTCCCACCACTGTTGTGATACCGTTCTCTACCAGTTCTGACATCTGTAATTCCGGTGTCCGCGTATGAAAGCTTCCCTCTCCACCGCCTCCGGTAATATGTACATGTTGATCTAAAAATCCAGGAGTAAGAATCTTGCCCTCTGCATCCAGCACCTCGCACTCCACAGGCAATTCTCTGATGGAATCCTGTATACATTCAATCTTTCCCCCGCAAATCAAAAGATCCTTTTTACCGAGATATTCCGGTGCGTAAATCTCTGCATTCTTTACCAATAACATAACTGTTCCCCTTTTTCCCGTAGCTGTTCATTACGCAGATACTCCAAACTATCATGAACAGTTACTTTTCTTTTTTCGTTTCTACTCAAAGTATATACGATGGAATCCGTTTTGTCTATGAAAGTTCTGAATAATTAGCTATATATCTCCACCATCAAGGTACATCCGATATGAATGTTTGTCCCATTGGCAGCTTTCCTGGAGAAGTA
>ENA-OURV01002377-OURV01002377.1-human-gut-metagenome-genome-assembly--contig:-NODE-2377-length-13148-cov-2.525701_pt1 | contig 13148 bp, 7 predicted proteins | sample MGYA00242141_ERZ509072 | MGnify/ENA primary metagenome ERZ509072 (study PRJEB26280, sample SAMEA2338763) | human gut metagenome | biome: human gut; feature: human-associated habitat; material: faeces... | reverse complement strand
GGTAAATAAAGTAATTTTCTTCATTGTGTTTTATGTTTTAAAAGGATATATACAATTAGCTTTGTAGAAATTCACATAGTTTTTGCACAGCCAGTGCACGGTGGCTGATTTTATTCTTGACATCATTTCCCAGTTCGGCGAATGTCCGTTCATAGCCTTCCGGTTTGAACACGGGATCATAACCAAAACCCGAATCGCCCCGTTTTTCTCTGATTATCTCGCCCTTTATCACTCCTTCAAAAAGATATTCCTTTCCGTCCAATATCAACGAAATGGCAGTACGGAATTGTGCTTTGCGATTTTCTTTGCCTTCCAGTTCGTGAAGCAGTTTGAGCATATTGGCTTGGGCGTCGTGTCCTTCGCCGCCTGCATAGCGGGCGGAATAGACTCCGGGGGCCCCGTCCAAGGCTTCTACTTCCAGTCCGGTATCATCGGCAAAGCAATCCAGGCCGTAGTTTTTAAAGATAAACGACGATTTCAACAGGGCATTTCCCTCCAGCGTCTCGGCTGTTTCGGGAATATCCGTATGGCAACCGATATCGTTGAGGCTCAGCAGTTCTATTTGGTTTCCTAAGATAGCGGCTACTTCTTCCAGTTTATGAGCGTTGTTGGTAGCAAATACCAGTTTGCGTTTCATCATCTTATTTTGTTTTTAACGGGGTTGTTCAATACTTATCGGGCCAATCAAAGCTTGGAACCGGTTATTTTACTTTCAGTTTTTCGAATCCTTCGCCATATACTCCGATAACTGAACTTTGGGAGATAAAAGCATTCGGGTCGATACGTTTCACCAGACGGAAGATGTCGAGTGACTGGCGTTTCTTGGCAAGTACTACCAGTACTTTTACATTGGCTTTACTGTACCAGCCTGTGCCATCGAGCACGGTTACTCCGCGATCGGCATCTTTGATGATACGGTCGGCTATTTCGTCATACTTCTTGGAGAAAATGAAGAATTGGACCGATTGGCGTGCACTGTTGATAATCCAGTCGAGCACGACGCCAATGATGAACAGGGTGACGAAACCGAAGATAACACGACGCCAGTCATGGAATATAAAGTAACAGGAACTGATGATGAATACATCGCAAATCATAATCATTCTTCCGAGTGTCACATCTTTATATTTGTTAACTATGGCGGCGATAATATCTGTTCCTCCCGTACTTCCGTTATAGTTGAACACAATGCCCAGACCTACGCCACACATGGCGGCACCGATGATACAGGCCATGAAATCCTGTCCGGGACCGAGCAGTAGCGGTTTGCCGTCGGCTGTCATGTCCGGTACTTCCACATAATTGTTGACCAGTAGTTGGAACAACCAGAGCAGGAAAGTCAGCATAAAGATAGCATACGTCGTTTTTATACTGAATCGCGGGCCTAATATCCGGATAGCAAATGTCATCAGAACGGCGTTGATAATGAAATATGACCATTGGATAGGGAATCCGGTTGAGTAGTAGATGATAGCACTGATACCGGTAGTTCCTCCGGTCGTTATCTGATAGGGCAGTAAGAATGCCGCCCAGCCCAAAGAATAGCTGATTAGTCCGAGAGTGATGTAAGCATAATCTTTCACTTCTCTCATTATTCCCGCTTTTGCTAGTTTATGCATTGATTTTAAGTATTAGGTGTCAAAGTATCAGGTATCAAGTATTAAGTATTCACCTTGCGGATATATATTTGAATCATAGCCGTGGTGATACTTAATACTTATTACTTAATGCCTGTTTAAATAACAACGTTTACAATCTTCTTCGGAACGACGATGATCTTTTTTGGAGTCTTTCCTTCGATCCATTTCTGTGAACGTTCGTCAGCCAATACGGCTGCCTGGATGGCGTCCGAAGTTTCATCTGCAGCAAATTCCATATTGAAACGTGCCTTTCCGTTGAAAGAGATCGTGTAGTTGATTGTATCTTCTTTCAGATATTCTTCGTTGTATGCCGGCCATTGGGCGTCGCATACGGAAGTTTCGTGTCCCAATACATCCCACAACTCTTCGCAGACATGTGGAGCGAAAGGAGCGAGAGTGATAACGAGCTGTTCCAGAATCTCTTTTTTGCTACATTTCAGGTTGAAGAGTTCGTTTACGCAAATCATGAATGCGCTGATAGATGTATTGTAAGAGAACTGTTCAATATCACCAGTCACCTTCTTGATTAATTTATGAAGGCTCTTCAATTCTTCTTTTGTTGCAGGTTCGTCTGTCACCAGATATTCGTCTGTACGGCTGTAGAACAACGACCAGAATTTACGGATAAAACGGTGTACACCGTCGATTCCGTTTGTATCCCACGGTTTGGACTGTTCTACCGGGCCGAGGAACATTTCGTACATACGAAGTGTATCTGCACCGTATTTCTCAACAATCATATCCGGATTGACTACATTGAACATAGATTTACTCATCTTTTCAACTGCCCATCCGCAGACATATTTTCCGTCTTCGAGGATAAATTCGGCTGTTTTATATTCAGGACGCCATGCTTTGAATGCTTCCAAATCCAAAATATCATTAGATACGATATTTACGTCTACGTGAATAGGGGTAACTTCGTACTGATCTTTCAGGTTCAGTGAAACGAAAGTATTGGTATCTTTGATACGATATACAAAGTTACTGCGACCTTGAATCATTCCTTGGTTTACTAACTTTTGGAAGGGTTCTTCCATTACAGACACACCCATGTCATACAGGAATTTATTCCAAAAACGAGAATAAATCAAGTGCCCTGTTGCATGTTCGGTACCACCTACATATAGGTCTACATTTTTCCAGTACTGGTCAATTTTCGGATCAACTAATGCCTGATGATTATGCGGGTCCATGTAGCGGAGATAGTAAGCCGAAGAACCGGCGAATCCCGGCATGGTGTTCAGTTCCAGCGGGAAGACGGTTACATGGTCAATCTTCTCATTTTCTATGACACATTTGTTTACTGTATCCCAAGCCCATTTAGTTGCGTGTCCTAATGGAGGCTCACCTGTTTCGGTAGGCAGGAATTTAGCGACTTCCGGAAGTTCCAGCGGCAGGCTGGCTTCGTCAATCATATAGGGCATTCCGTCTTTGTAGTAAACAGGGAACGGCTCACCCCAGTAACGTTGGCGAGAGAAAATAGCGTCACGCAGACGGTAGTTCACTTTCACACGGCCCAGATTGTGCTCTTTTACATATTTCTTGGTTGTCTCTATCGCTTCTTTGATGGTCAGTCCGTTCAATGAAAGATCACAGTAAGGAGTGACATCAAGACGCGGAGAATTGCAAACAATACCTTCTTTTGCATCGAAACTTTCTTCGCTAACATCACAACCTTCTACCAACGGACGGATTTCCAATCCGAAATGTTTGGCAAATGCATAGTCGCGGCTATCATGAGCAGGTACAGCCATAATAGCTCCTGTTCCGTATCCGGCCAGTACGTAATCGCTGATCCATACAGGCACTGCTTCACCTGTGAACGGATTAATAGCATACGAACCACTGAACACACCGGTAACACTACGGTCGGCAATACGTTCGCGTTCCGTACGTTTTTTGGTACGATCGAGGTAGGCGTCTACTTCTGCTTTTTGTTCAGGAGTCGTTAACTGTGCCACCAATTCACTTTCCGGAGCCAATACCATAAAGGTAACACCGAACATGGTATCTGCACGAGTGGTAAAAATAGTGAATTCGAGGTCACTGTCTTTTACTTTGAATTGCACTTCGGCACCTTCCGAACGTCCGATCCAGTTTCTTTGGGTTTCTTTCAGAGAATCTGTCCATTCGATCGTGTCCAATCCATCAAGCAAGCGTTGTGCATACGCAGATACACGCAGACACCATTGGCGCATTTTCTTCTGGATAACAGGAAAACCGCCACGTTCGCTGACTCCGTCTACTACCTCGTCGTTAGCCAGTACAGTTCCTAATTCGGCACACCAGTTTACCATTGTTTCACCCAGATAAGCGATACGATAGTTCATCAGGATTTCCTGCTTTTCTTTTTCGCTTTTGGCGTTCCACTCTTCGGCAGTAAAGCTGATATCTTCGCTGCAAGCGGCATTGAGTCCTTCGTTTCCGTAGATGGCGAAGGCTTTTTCCAGTTCTTCGATAGGACGGGCTTCCTGTTCATCGTTACAATAATAGCTGTTGAACATTTTTTGGAAGGCCCATTGGGTCCAATGATAATATTCCGGGTCGCAAGTACGGATTTCACGGTTCCAGTCGAAAGAGAAACCTATTTTGTCGAGTTGCTCGCGGTAGCGGTCGATATTGTTGATGGTAGTGATGGCCGGATGCTGTCCGGTCTGGATAGCATATTGCTCGGCGGGCAAGCCGTAAGCGTCGTATCCCATCGGATTGAGTACATTGAAGCCTTGCAGTCGTTTGTAACGGGCGTAAATGTCCGAAGCGATATATCCCAGCGGGTGTCCTACGTGTAGTCCGGCTCCTGAAGGATAGGGGAACATGTTTAATACATAAAATTTCTGCTTCGATTCGTCTTCCGTAACTTGGTAGGTTTTCTCTTCCACCCACCTTGCTTGCCACTTCTTTTCAATCTCCCTGAAATTGTACTCCATAGTGATAAAGTTTTTATTTATAGTGATTTATACTGTTATTTCTAATTCGAGGCACAAATTTACGTGTTTATTTTCAGATAACCACGCTTTCCCTATTGACTTTCTTCTTTTTATTTTGTATATTTGAGGTCAATAATAATAAAGAAATAACAATGAAATATATAAATTTTATTACATAAAGTTCAATAGGTTAATATGCGAATTGCATAATGAGGATAACGAATGGGCAAGAAACTGTGAAGGTTCTTGCCCATTTTTGTTGCAATAATTCTATTTTAGGTATTGAAAGTGTCAAAAAAGAGTTTATAATAAACTTGGATACCGTTTATAATAAACGATGCAAGAATTTATTAGAAACGTTGACGGAGATTTAGAATAAAAGATAAGTTATTTTCGGTGTCACAGGATGTGCCGAATCGAAATTTCGTTATATTACACAGGTGGAGTAGTAAAACTATGCTACATAGATACTCTTCGTTTTATCATATATGCATATTTTCTCAGGAATTTTCTTGTGAAAGCGACCTTGACGCTGGTACAGATGCATGTCTGCCAGTTCAAGACAGCTATATTCTTGTGGGCTATGGCAGGATTTTTAGAATTAATCTTTTATATTTGTGGCATCTTTAAATCGAAAACACATGCGGCAGATATATCCAGTTTTATTTTTCTTATTGTTTTGTAGCAAAGCATTTGCTTTTGATATATTGAATATCAGTACGATAACCGATCGTAACGGTTTGTCACAGAATACCATCCGGTGTATGATGCAGGACAGCCGCGGATTTATGTGGATGGGAACTATCAACGGGCTGAACCGATATAACGGGAAAGAGTTTGTGGTGGTACATCCCGAGTTGCCGGGGTCATCGTTGTTGCCCGACAGCAGGATACGTTATATGGTTGAGGACAAGAACGGTTTTATCTGGATACGTACTTTCTCGAATACCTTGTTTTGCTATGATCCGGGAACTGAAAAGATGATTGACTATGACCCGCAGAATAAGGCGAAGATATTCACGCAGATTGAAGTCTTCTCCAATGGTGACGTGTGGATGTGGGGAAACAGGGGATGCTGCCGTGTCCGGTATGTCAACGGAAAAATGGAAGTATGGAAGCCGGAAGATGAAAAACTGCGCAGCCAGAAAATATCCTTTGTATTTGAGGATTCGGAGCATAAGGTATGGATAGGTGCTCATGAAGAACTGTTCAGGATTGCTGACGGTAAAGTGGACTCGATGCTGAAAGGGGTGACTTTTCTCAATGCGCAGGAGGGAAGTGACTTATACTTTATAGGTGGAGGAGGAATTGTAATATTCGACCGTGCCCGCCTTTCTTTCTCACCGGTTATTTATTACGATAAAGAAAATCCCACGGCTCATTCCCGCTCATATATGCTGAATGAAGGGATTCTGATGATTGCCACCAATGAGAAAACATATACTTTTGACACGAATAAGCGGGTCTGGATTCCGTCGGCAAAGTTCTTTCAAGGGAACGATTTGCGTAATGCTAATTTTAGTGTCGACAACAAAGGGGATGTATGGGTGTACAATATGTCCGGTACGTTATGGCGGCATCGTCCCGGCAATACTTTCGAACCGTTGCATTTGATACCTTCCGATATACTTTCCCTGATCAGTCAGGAACGTTATCAGATTTATCATGATTCGCGGAATATCATCTGGATTACTACTTTCGGTAACGGGCTGTTTGCCATTGACGAGAATAACGGAAAGACTTTTCATTATACGGCTGATAAAGACCTGACGACCAATTATCTGCTTTGTGTAACGGAAGACAGGTCGGGCGAAATATGGGTGGGAACCGAATTAGGGGGGATCAGTAAAATATCGCTGACTAATTATCCGTTTGATATCTTCTATCCCTCTCCGGGAGGAAATGCGGACAGGGACAATGCGGTGCGGCTTATTTATGAAGATGAAGACGGACGGTACTGGTTTGGGACGCGGGATGGAAACCTGCATGTATGCGATTCTACATTGCGTCAGATTTATGATCTCCGGATTGAGGGTGGTCTACCGTTTTCGATTGCGGAAGATACTCTTGGATATAAGTGGCTGGGAACGAAAGGGGGAGGATTGGTGCTTCTTTCTCCCAAAGGAGATGCCATAGTGGAAAAACACACCTTGGATGACTGGGTGTGGCAGTCTTCATCAAGCAACAATATATTTACTATTATGCGTGATAATAAAGATCGCATGTGGATAGCCACTTTTGGGGGAGGATTGCATTTGGGAGAAAGGCATCAGGGGAAGCTGACTTTCCGCCAGTTTGTGACGGAAAACAAGCATCAGTGTATGATGCGGGCGATGATTCAGGATCGGACAGGATTGATATGGGTGGGAACTAACGATGGAGTCATTGTTTTTCATCCGGATGAATTGATTCAGGATAAGAATAAATATATCTCCCTGCATCTTCACAAAGAGGATCAGCAATCGTTGAGCCATAATGAGGTAAAGGTTGTATTTGAGGATAGCAAGGGAAATATCTGGCTGGGCACCACCGGTGGCGGATTGAATCTGCTGGTCAGGGAGAAGCAACTGGAAAAATCATGGTTCAAGCACTATAATGCAGATAATGGTCTGGCTAACGAGACTGTACAGGCCATACTGGAGGATAATGAAGGATATATATGGGTAAGTACGGAGAGCGGTATCTCCAAATTCAACTTGCAGACGGAACGTTTTGAGAATTTTATTTTCTCGAATAACCGTCATGCCGCTATTTTCAACGAATTATCGTGCTGGAAGAAGAAAAACGGAGAGTTGATGTTCGGCAGTTACAATGGTGTCTATATTTTCAATCCTTCAGGGATTAAATTTGATACGTATGCTCCCCGCGTACTTGTAACGGGTTTGTGGATTAACGGAAATCCGATGCGTCCGCAAGGACAGGACTCTCCTTTGATGGAAAGTATTACGAATACGAAGAAGATTGTTTTGGAGCATAATCAGAACTCTTTTAACCTTGAATGTACGATGCTGAATTTTCATGCCGCGGAACTCAACCAATATGCGTATTATCTGGAAGGATTTGAAAAAGACTGGAATCTCGGTTCGCGCAATAACATGGCGACTTATCGGAATGTTCCCCCGGGAAGGTATATGTTCAAAGTAAAAGGTTGTAATAGCTTCGGTGTGTGGAGCAGTGAGGAGACTACTCTGGAAGTCATTATTCTTCCACCTTGGTGGAAATCGTGGATAGCGGTACTTTTATATATTTTGGTGGGAGGAATACTTATTTATTTTGCAGTCAGGCTTGCCTTGAAGATGCACCGGTTGAATATGGCTGTTGAGGTTGAGAAACAACTGACAGAATATAAGCTACGTTTCTTCACCAATATATCTCATGAGTTCCGTACTCCATTGACTATTATCCGTGGCGCGATAGAGGACTTGTCTAACCAGAAGGATTTGCCGCCTGCTGCCAATAAACAGTTGGGATTACTGACAAAAAGTTCTAACCGGCTGTTGCGTCTGATTGACCAGTTGCTGGAATTCCGCCGTTTGCAGAACAACAAGATGGAGTTGAAATTGGAAGAGACGGTGGCCGAACGTTTCTTTTATGACATTTATCTTACTTTCAAAGACATGGCGGCCAAGAAACGGATAGAATATCTTTTTGAATCGAACGATTCTACGGGAAGGATGCTGCTCGACCGGAGCAAGATGGATAAGATTGCATATAATCTTTTGTCCAATGCTTTCAAGAATACTCCGGCAGGCGGAAAGATTGTGATGAGACTTGACTCTTCTGCCGAAAATGATACGTTTACATTAAGTGTATCAGACAGTGGCCCCGGAGTTCCCGCAGAGAAGCGTAAGATGTTGTTTGTCAGATTCGAACAGATTAACTATGCTTCCGACGGCACGGGTGTCGGGTTGCACCTGACTGCCGAACTCGCCAAAGTTCATAAAGGTAATGTAGCTTATTCGGATTCTTCTTTGGGGGGAGCTTGTTTTTCACTGACTATACCATTGTCGGATAAGAATTATGATCCGGCAGATATCGTACAGTCTTCAGCATCCGAACCGGACGTTGCGGTTAAGGAAATAACAACCGGAGCGACTTTGCCTGATGAAAAGGCGGTGGAAATCCTGGGCACTTCTGTCAACAAACCATTCAAAGAATATAAGGTGATGGTGATTGATGACGATGATGATGTCCGCACGCTTATAGAAAGCCAGTTAGGGAAATATTTCACGGTTTCTACAGCTTCCAATGGAGCGGAAGGACTGGAAAAGTTGGCGGAAGACCAGCCGGATATTGTTGTCTGCGATGTGATGATGCCCGAAATGGATGGGTTCGAGTTTACGAAACGGTTGAAAAATGATTTCAATATCAGCCATATTCCTGTCATTCTGTTGACTGCTTATTCTTCGGAAGAACACCAGTTGAAGGGCATCCACTTGGGGGCTGATTCTTATATCACCAAGCCTTTCAGTGTGCAATATCTCTTGGCTCGTGTAGTAAAGCTTATCGAGCAGCGGGAGAAGTTGCAACGGAAGTTTGCAACGGAACCGGGTAACTTGCAACCGTTGATTAGTACTACCGACAGGGATAAAATATTCCTGGATAAGATAAATGCCATTATTGAAAGAAATATGGGAGATGCGGAGTTCAAACTGGACACTTACGCTCCGGCATTGGGATTGGGACGTACTACTTTCTACAGTAAATTGAAGAGTATTGTCGGCTGCTCTCCCAATGAGTATGTGAGGCTGCTCCGTATGAAGAGGGCGGCGGAACTGTTGATTACTTCCGATATAAATATATCTGAAGCCGGTTATCAGGTCGGTATCAATGATCCTTTCTATTTTAGTAAATGCTTTAAGAATACATTCGGGAAATCGCCTTCGCAATACAGAAAGAGTGCGGGAAAATCCGATATGGAAGAAAGTGCGGGAGAAGAGTAAAAAAATCGGTATCGGTGACGCGGAAGAATTGAAGTTAATTTGCATTGGTGGGGCTTTATCACTTGATTTTGTATAGTTTTACAGTTATACGAACGGGGTTACATGTCTTTTTATCTGAAAGTGGATTCATTTGTAGCATGATTGACAAACTATTAATTATGTTAGATAATGAAAGATGTATATTGTTTTAAAAAAGTATTCGTAAATGGCTGTATAAGTCTGCTCTGTTTATTTGTATTTGTTGGAAATAGCAGTGCACAGAATCAGGTTCCGCCTCCGGTGGAAGATGTATTTCATACCGTTGATAATACGTTGGATAGTATGAAAATTGTTCGCATGGCACGTCCGGTTCCGGGGAAAAGCCGGAAGGGGGATAATCCCGTACTGTTTCTGGTAGGAAACTCTACGATGCGTACCGGAACCAAAGGAAATGGCGGCAATGGTCAGTGGGGATGGGGATATTTTGCCCCTGAATATTTTGATGAGAATAAAATTACAGTCGAGAATCATGCTTTAGGTGGTACGAGTAGCCGTACCTTTTATAATCGTTTTTGGCCGGATGTATTGAAAGGGATACGCAAAGGCGATTGGGTGATTGTTGAACTTGGGCATAATGATAACGGCCCTTATGACAGTATTCGTGCGCGTGCTTCCATACCCGGTATAGGGTATGACAGTTTGAAAGTCACTATCAAGGAAACAGGTGTAAAAGAAACAGTTTATACTTATGGTGAATATATGCGCCGTTTTATTCGTGAAACGAGAGCGAAAGGAGCTCATCCTATCCTTTGTTCTCTAACTCCCCGTAATTCATGGAAAGAAAACGGTACCAAAGTCGGACGTGTAAACAAAACTTTCGGTTTATGGGCGAAACAGGTGGCAGAAGCCGAGAAGGTTCCTTTTATAGACTTGAATGATATAACGGCAGGTAAATATGAGAAGTTCGGGAGGGATAAGGTGAATTATCTGTTCTATCCCCCGCTGAAGGAACGTACTCACACGGGAGCATTGGGAGCCCGCATTAATGCTGAATCTGCTGTGGAAGGCATCCGGAATTGTCCGGGTTTGGAGTTGGCGGAGTATTTGAAGCCTGTCCGGAAAGATGTGAAAACGGGTGCCACACGTAAGGAAGGAAGACCGGTAGTTTTTGTGGTAGGAGATAGTACGGTAAAGAATCAGGATAAAGATGAGGATGGTTTGTGGGGATGGGGAAGTGTTATTGCTAAGTTCTTTGACCCGAAGAAAGTATCAGTGGAGAATTGGGGGAAACCGGGAAGCAGTGCCCGGAGTTTTATGAATACCGGACGTTGGGATAGGATATATAATGCTTTGCAGCCGGGCGACTTTGTGTTGATTCAATTTGGACATAATGACGGCGGGGATATACAAAAAGGAAAGGCGCGTGGTGAACTGAAAGGAACGGGTGACGAAAGCAAAGTTGTCATGGTGGAAAAGACTGGGATTTATGAGGCTGTGTATACTTATGGCTGGTATTTGAAGAAATTTATTATGGATGTACAGGAGAAGGGGGCTGTTCCGGTTATTTTAAGTCCTACTCCACGTAATATCTGGAAGGAAGGGAAGATAGAAAGAAGAACTGATACTTATGCAGGATGGGCGCGTGAAGCGGCTGAAGCAAAGGGGGCCTGTTTTATCGACTTGAATAAATTATCAGCTGATAAAATGGAGAAGGAAGGTAGAAAGAAAGTGAACGGACTCTTCAAAAATGATCATACCCATACTTCTCTGAAAGGTGCGCGCCTGAATGCGGAAAGTATTATTGAGGGATTGAAAGATACGGATTGCCCGTTGAAGGATTGTTTGACGGGGATATAATATAGGTTGTGTATAAAGTTTCTAAAATGAATTGAGTTCTAATTGTTTCTACAAAAATTATATTATGAATCCGCGTATCATCATTTTATTTATTTTACTGTTATCAGGCTTCTGTGTAAATGCTCAAGAGTATATTAGCTTGAACGGTGAATGGCAATTTGCCTTGGCAAAGACTGAACAGGAGGCTAAACGTCTGGAGAATTTCAGCTCTCCGGGATTCAGTAGTCAGAAATTCACAAAGATCCCTGTACCGTCCAATTGGGCTGTTCTGGGATATGAGGAACCTGTATATAGAGGGTTCAAGGAAAACAAGGCTAGTGAGGGCTTTTATTTGCATAAATTCGAGACTCCTGAAGGCTGGGATGGGAAGCGTGTATTGCTTCATTTCGGCGGGGTGTGGTCATCGGCGGAAGTCTGGCTGAACGGGAAGTTTCTGGGCAGGCATGACAGCGGTTATACGTCGTTTGCGTTTGATGTCAGCGGCAAGCTGAAAACAGACGGGGCGAATCTGTTGGCAGTCCGTGTAAGGCAGATAACTAAAGAGTATAAATTTGATGTTTTTGATGACTGGACATTGGGGGGAATTTACAGGGATGTCACTTTGGAAGCTATGCCGCGTAAACGTTGGATAGACAATATGGTCGCACAGACCTTTTTCGATAATCGGTTTGAAGATGCGGATTTGAAACTGCGTGTTATGGTTGGTGACAAACAGAAAAGTACAGTGCCGGGTAATTATCCAAGTCCGGGTGCATCATACGATCTTAGATTTACCCTTACAGATAAAGAAGGGAAGGAAGTTGCCCGGCGGCAGCTGACAGTACCCGCTCATATTTCTACGGATCGGGAAATAGGTCTGACATTCCGTATTCAGTCACCTCATCATTGGAATGCGGAGAATCCTTATCTTTATAATCTGTGTGTTGAGCTTGTTGAAGAAGGGCAAGTGACACATACACGTACGCAACGAATCGGGTTCCGGCAGATTTCAACGGTAGGTGGTGTTTTTAGAATCAACGGGCAGGCCGTCAAATTGCGTGGCGTGAACCGTCATGATGAACATCCGGATGTCGGTCGTGCCACTACCCGTGAACATTGGTTGCAGGATCTGACTCTTATGAAAGCGGCGAATATCAATTATATCCGTCTTTCCCATTATACTCCGGCGAAAGGGTTTATTGAATTGTGTGATGAGATGGGGATGTATGTAGGTAATGAAGTTTCATTAGGAGGCGCCGGAAATTTGATGTATGACCCTTCCTGTTCCGGAGCTGCTCTGCAACGTTCGTATGAAACGATTGTCCGGGATATAAACAAGCCGTCTATTATTTATTGGTCAATAGGTAACGAAGATCCTTTGACCTCTCTGCACATGGTTTCTGTAAAATTGGTCAAGGCACTTGATCCCACTCGTCCGGTACTGTTGCCTTGGCGTCCTGAAGAATGGCTTCCTAAAGAAGTGGATATTCTTGCTCCTCATTATTGGAACCCGCAGGAATATGACCGGCTTGCCGGACATTCCGGACGTCCTGTTATTTCGACTGAATACACACATGCTTATGGCAATGATGCGTTTGGAGGGTTGGAAGCACGTTGGAAGGCATTAACTAAACATCCTGCCGGAGCCGGAGCAGCTGTATGGATGTGGGCGGATCAAGGGGTTAAGACTCCTGTCCGAAAGAAAGAGAAAGATTTGAGTGAAGATGAATACTTAAGAATTAATACAGCCGGTTGGGATGGTATTGTGGATTCCTATCGTAATTTCACTCGTGACTATTGGGAGACGAAGGCCGTCTATG
>ENA-OURV01002358-OURV01002358.1-human-gut-metagenome-genome-assembly--contig:-NODE-2358-length-13253-cov-13.737157_pt1 | contig 13253 bp, 9 predicted proteins | sample MGYA00242141_ERZ509072 | MGnify/ENA primary metagenome ERZ509072 (study PRJEB26280, sample SAMEA2338763) | human gut metagenome | biome: human gut; feature: human-associated habitat; material: faeces... | reverse complement strand
TTGCGCAGCGTCTCCGGGCCGGCGTAGGAGCTGCCGCCGTAGTTGCGCGGCCATGAATCCTGTCCGTTTGACCCGCGCCAGCCGGAAATCGGCAGCGGCATGTTCATCACGATGCTCGCGGGGGATGCGCCAAGCTCAATTGCGGGGGCGTACACGGCAATCGGCTTGATGGACGAGCCGACGGGCATGGTCATATCCACCGCGCGGTTGAAGGTTTTCATGGCGGTCGGGCGCGTGCGGCTGCCGACGATGGCTTTGATTTCGCCCGTGTGGTAGTCCACAACGACGGCGGCGGCCTGCGGCTCAACCGTTTCGTCGTATGTGCCGTCGGAATTGCGCGTGCGGTAGACCTTGTCCGCCGGGTCGCGCAGGGAAGGGTAGTTCGTCCAGTTTTCCAGCGTATCCTCGACGGTGGACTGAATGGAGGTGTCGATGGCGAGCTGGACGTGGTAGCCGCCGGTGCGCAGCTTGTTTTCCATGGCGTTGCGGTTGGCGGAGGTGTCCTCAAGGTTGTTCAGCTGCAGCAGGATGTCGATGACCTCATCCACCGCGTATTCGACGTAGTGCGCGTAGGCGTACATGCCGGTGGATGTGTTCGGGTCTTTCTCCAGCACATGCGCGGTCGCCGGGTCAAGCGCCTCCTGATACTGCTCATAGGTGATGTACTGGTTTTCGTACATGCAGCGCAGGACGTAGTTGGTGCGGTCGTTGGTGATGGCGGGGTAATCCACGCCTTCCTTCTGCCGCGTGTAGAAATTCCGGCGCGGATTGTAGTAGTAGGGCGAGTTGCATGTGCCCGCCAGCATCGCGCATTCGCGGAGCGTCAGTTCGCCCAGCGATTTGCCGAAATACCCCTGCGCGGCGGTGTACACGCCGTAGTAGTTTTCGCCGAGGTAGATGGTGTTCAGGTAGCTTTCGAGAATCTGATCCTTTGTGTAGCGCGTTTCCAGCTGCATGGCGAGGTACGCTTCCTGAATTTTGCGCTTGTAGCTCTGCTCGGAGGAAAGGAGCGTGTTCTTAATCAGCTGCTGGGTGATGGTCGAGCCGCCCTGCGTGGAGGAGGAGGACAGGTTCGACACGAACGCGCCGATAATGCGCTTGATGTCCACGCCGTTGTGCGTGTAGAAGCGCGCATCCTCCACGGCGATAAAAGCGTGCTGGAGGTATGTCGGCATGGCCTGAATCGACACCATGACGCGGTTCTCCGAGCCTTTGTATTCGGTGATGAGGTTGCCGTTGGCGTCGTAGATGAAGGAGGTCTGCGCCTGATCGTCAATCGCGGCGAGGTCAAGCGTCGGGGCAGTTTCCATGTACCCTTTCGCAATGCCGACCACCGCGCCGACTGCCGCCAGCCCTGCCACCAGCACCAGCACCGCGAAAATGCGGATGACGTTGACGGCAATCGACAGCACGAAGTTCGGCTTCTTCATCTCCGGCTTGAAAATGGAGTGCTTGTAGACCTTTTCCTCCTCCGGCAGCGCTTCGCTATCATCCGCCGAAGCGTTCCAGAAGTCCTCGTGCGCGAACATGTCCGCCTGCCCCGCAACTTCCACGGGGTCGTCGTCGTCCGCCCAGTTCGGGTCGTACTCGTCAGGATCATCGCCCTGCGGGTCGTCGGGATGACCGTCCTGATAGGCAAAATCGTCGTTTTCCGGCACAAAGTCCGGGAAATCGTTGCGTTTCTTCACTGCTTCAGCCCCTTTGCGCCGTCGGCGGCATGATGCGCGCCCCGGCGGAATATGAAAACGTGGATGCCAATCCACAAGAGCATACAGAATTACATCCTATATTATAGCACATATTCGCGCATCCTGCAATGGCAGGCGACGAAAGGAGGATGCACCATGCCCCAGACAAACAACGAATCAGAAGCGAAAATTCCTGCAAAGCGCCGAAAATCTCCCCGGCGGCGGTGGAAACGCGCGCTGCTGCTGCTTGTGCTGATGACGCTGCTGATTCTCCGCGTCGAGCGCAACGTGACGGATGTCGTGCTGACGCTCTCGCAGGCGACGGCGCGGTCGCTGGCGATTCAGGCGCTCAACGAGGCAGCGTCTGAGATGCTCGGACTCGGTGTGCATTACGCCGACCTGATGACCGTCGAGAAGGACGAGCAAGGGCAAGTGCGCCTGATTCAGGCGAATACCCCGGAGATGAACCGTCTGGCGGCGCAGGCGTCCCTGCTTGCGCAGGAGAGATTGACCGCCATGGGGCAGAAAACCGTCGTCGTGCCGCTGGGCAGTGCCATCGGGCTGACGCTGCTGGCGGGCGCTGGGCCGGGCATCGCCGTGCAGATTCTGCCTGTCGGCTCGGTGCAGGCGGCGTTCAGCACCGATTTCACCACCGCTGGCATCAACCAGACCCGCCACCGCATTTCCCTCGTCCTGACTGCGAACGTGCAAATCGTCATTCCGACCGGCGCGAAAAACGTGCAGGCCAGCACGCAGATGGCGATGGCGGAAAGCATCATCGTCGGGCAAGTGCCGGATTCCTTCGCCGAGGGCGGCAGCGACAACAGCATCATCGACCTTGCGCCGTGAGGGGGAATGGGGTATAATAGAACGGAAATCCCGCTGATTTCAGCAGAAAGAAGCACAAAATGCGTGTTCTCGACATTGACCTCGACTTTTTCCTCGCCGACTGCTGCCCGCTTGCCGAATTAGGACACCGCCCGTCCCTCCCCGGACATGAGCCGTGGGAAGCATCCGCCGTCCGCGCGTTCCTGGAAAACCAGTGTGGCTTGTCCAAAAAACATCCAACGCCCGGCAAAATCTTCGAGACGCACGACGGCGCGCTCCGCTTCTGGGAGGAGCAAATCGCCGCCGGACGCCTGACCGCCCCCTTCGACGTCACCCACGTTGACGCGCACAGCGACCTCGGCATCGGCTATCCCGGCCCGAACTTCGTGCTGTTCAACGTCCTGTCCATGCCCGTCCCAAAGCGGCTGGACTACACCGCCTTCTATGCCCAGAAGAAGCTCGATGAGGCGAATTACCTGCTTTTCGCGCTGGCGATGCGGCGGATTTCGTCGCTGGATAACGTGCGCAATCCGCGTTCGCGGGCGGACATTCCGCAAGTGCTGCTTGACGCGGACGGCAACATCCATCTCAATTCGCTGACCGCGCAGATGTTCGCCGCGAAAAACGGCGCAGAGCCGACCGTGCCGTTCCGCGTGTACGACGACTACCGCGATTTCCGCGCGGCGGGGGCGTATGACTTCGTGACGCTCGCAATTTCGCCGCGGTACGCGCCGAAGGAGGCGGATGGGCTGGTGGAGGTCGTGGGGGAGTATATCAGGGGAATATGAGGGCATCAAAAAACCTCGCGGCATCACTTGTCGCGAGGTTTTTATGTGCAAATCAAATCCCCGTTGCGGATTTCGCGGACGTGGCGATATTCTCCGCGTGGTCGCCGATACGTTCGAGGTTTGTCAGCATGTCCAGATAAATCATGCCGTTCTTCGCGGAACACTTGTGGTTCTTCAAGCGGTCCATGTGGTGGCTGCGCAGGGCTTCGGTCGTCGTGTCGATTTCGTCCTCTACGCCCTCCACTTCGCCCAGCAGCGTGTCGTCCGTTACCTGCGCCTTGAACATGTCCAGCGAGCGCTGCATCTGCGCGCGCACAAGGTTCGACAGGCTTTCCAGCTCCTGTACCGCCTTGGGCGAGAATTTCACCTCGTCCTGATTCTTCAGCTGCGCCGATTCCATGATGTTCTGGCTGTGGTCGCCAATGCGCTCCATGTCGTTGACGACGTGGAACATCGAGCCGACCAGCTTCGTGTCCTTCTCGGACAGGTCAAGCCCCTTCACTTCCACCAGCGAATCGGTGATTTCGCGGTTCAGGTAGTCCAGCACGTCCTCGTTCCGCGCCAGCTCTTCGGACTTCTTCGCGTCCCACTCGTTGAAGCACTCCATCGCGCGCTGGAAGTTGCCCATCGCAATGCCGCCCATGCGCTGCACTTCGTTGAACAGCTGCGCCACGGCAATCGGCGGCGTTTTGAGCATACGCGCGTCAAAGTAGAGCAGCTTCATTTCCTCGGCAGTCGAGCCGTCGCCCTTGATCAGCAGGCACGCCAGCTTCTCCAGCCAGCTTGCGGCGGGCAGCAGCAGCGCCGTCGTCGTGACGTTGAAGAGAATGTGGACGATGGCGATTTGCAGCTTGAGGTTGCCGGGGGAGAGCATCTCGACCCAGCTTGCCAGCGGCAGGCAGCAGGCGATGATGACGAAAATCACCGTGCCGATGACGTTGAAAAGCAGGTGCACCGTCGCCGCGCGCTTGGCGGTGGAGTTTGTGCCCGCGCACGCCAGCAGCGCCGTGACGCAAGTGCCGATATTCTGCCCGAAGAGGATGAAGATGGCGCTGTCCAGCCCAATCAGCCCCTGCGCGACGAGCGTTTGCAGGATGCCGATGCTGGCGGCGGAGGATTGCAGGACGGCGGTGATGCCCGCGCCAATCAGCACGCCCAGAATCGGGTTGTTGATGGACGCCATCGCCGTCTGGAAGCCCTCCCACGTCCGCAGCGGCTCCATCGCGCCGGACATGGTGTTCATGCCGATGAACAGGATGCCCAGACCCATCGTGATGGTGCCGAACTGCTTGGCGGTTCTGTACTTGTCGGGAAGATTCGAGAGAATCAGCCCCAGAAACGTGAAGATGGCGGCAAAATCAATCTGCACCGACAGCAGCAGCGACGTGACCGTTGTGCCGATGTTTGCGCCCATAATCACGCCGACCGCCTGCGTCAGCGACATCAGCCCCGCGTTGACGAAGCCGACGACCATGACCGTCGTCGCGGAGGAGGACTGCACCACCGCCGTGATGGTGATGCCCGCGAGCATGGCGAGGAAGCGGTTGCCCGTCACCATGCCCAGCAGCTTTTTCAGCCGTGTACCCGCCGCTTTTTCCAGCGCTTCGCCCATCAGCTGCATTCCGAACAGGAACAGCCCCAGTCCGCCGAACAGGGATAAGACATTCATAATCGTCATGATGGTTCGTTTCCTCCGAGCGTGCCGCAATGCAGCAGAATTCCGCCTGTGCGGGGAAAAATCGCATACATACCTACTTTACCACACTTTGCGCTTGTTTTCAACTGAATTTTACAGATTCACGGAGATTTCAGCGGGGGACAACCCCTCCGTCCCCACCCCGCGCACGAAAAAAGCCGCCCCGAAAGGCGGCTGTGGTTACATCGGCTTGCCGTACTCGTAGAGGGTGTCGCTCGGCAAATCGACATCTTCGTTCCAGAATACGCACGTCCGGCTTTCGTCCAGCTGCACCTGCTGGAACAGCCCGTGTACATCCCGCAAAACGCCATAGCCGGGTAGGGCAAAATCCTCCTTCACGTCGTACCGCACGCGCCGCCCGTCGTCAAAGGACACGGACAGGCAGTAGTCCGGCAGCGGGGTCACGCTCTTGATGCGTGGAATCATCCCGCCACCTCCTTCACCATGTGGTAAAACGTCCCTTCTCCGCTGAGCGTCACCCGCTTCACCGGCTCGCCCACCACCCGGAATCCCGCCTTCTCGTAGCAGCGAACGGCGCGCGTGTTCCATGTCCGCACTTCCAGATACATCGGCTTGCCCGGATACAGCCGCTGGGATAAATCCCACGCCAGCGCTGTCATCTGCGTGCCGTACCCCTGTCCGCAGTGGTCGGGATGCGCCCCGATGCCGAAAAACACCTCGCTGCCCTCATCGGACAGGTTCACGAAGCCCACCAGCGTTTCGCCATCGTAAAAGGAATAGAAATTGTTTGCCGGATTCGCAAAACCGTATCCGTGCTTCTTCTGCTCGGCATACGGCGGATTGTTGTACATCGCGTATTCGCCGGGGTACTGCCACGCGCAGATGGCTTCCTTCTCGGCTTCGGTGGTCGGATGATACGTCAGCATGGGCGTTTTCCTCCTTGGGGATATTTCTGATTATGCAAAAAACCGGAGGCAGCCTTGCGCCGCCCCCGGTCAAATCCTCGATTATTGCAGCACAATGCCTTCCGCTTCCAGCTCCGCGCGGGTGCAGAGCCGCAGCGTCACAAAGTTCTGCTGGCAGATGATGTAGCTGCCGCCTTCACGCGTGTCCTTGTTCTCCAGCGTCACGATGCCCTGCGCGATGCAGTCGTGGTCGGCGCAGCTGGCATCGGTCATTTCGATGCTCGTCTCCGTGACGTGGATGATGTTCACGCACACGCCGTGAATCAGCCGGTAGTACCCATCCTCCAGCAGCGGAATCGGCTCGTATGTCTTTGTGCCGACCGTCACAAGCAGGAACGCGACGGCTTCCGACGGGTCGCGAACCGCGCTTGCCATCGGGGAGGGCGCGATGCCGGGGTCAGTGCCGCGCGTCGCCGGGTTCAGCTTCGCGAAGCTCAGCGATTCGTTCGATGCCGCCAGAATCGCCTGCGCGTCGGCGAGGGTTTCCTGCGTCGTCGTCAATTCCGCCTCTGTCGCGGCAAGGGTTGCCTTTGTGGCTTCCAGCTCCGTCGTGGCGGTGGTCAGGCTGTCCTTCGTCGCGGCGAGTTCGGATTCCTTCGCGGTCAGACTGTCCTTCGTCGTGGTGAGTTCGGCTTCCTTCGCGGTCAGGGTGTCCTTCGTTGCGGCGAGTTCGGATTCCTTCGCGGTCAGACTGTCCTTCGTCGCGGCGAGTTCGTTTTCCGCGGTGGTCAGACTGTCCTTCGTCGCGGTGAGTTCGGCTTCCTTCGCGGTCAGGCTGTCCTTCGTCGTCGTGAGCTCGGCTTCCTTTGCGGTCAGGGTGTCTTTCGTCGTCGTGAGCTCGGCTTCGGTGGCGGTCAGCGCCGTCTTGGTGTCGGACAATTCCGTCGTGGCGGCGGCGAGGCTGTCCTTCGTCGTGGTCAGCTCGGTTTCAGTGGTGGACAGGCTGGTTTTTGTGTCGGACAGCTCCGTCTGCGCGGCAGTCAGCGTGTTCTGCGTCACCGCCAGTTCGGCTTCCGTCGTGGCGAGCGCTTCCTTCGTGTTCTCCAGCTCGTATTCCTTCGCCGGCAGGGATGCTTTCAGCGTATCCAGTTCGTTCTGCGTGGTGGACAGCGTGTCCTTCACTGCCGCCAGTTCGGTCTTGGTGATAATCAGCGTGTCCTTCGTGGATGCCAGCGTGGTGTCGCGGCTGTTCAGGGCAGTCTGCGTTTCGGCGAGGGTAGCTTCGGTGGACGCGAGGGTGTCCTTTGTGGCGGACAGCTCGGTTTCGCGGTCAGCAAGCGTGCCCTGCGTTTCGGCGAGGGTGGCTTCGGTGGACGCGAGGGTGGTCTGGGTATCCGTCAAGGCGGCGGCGGTCGTGTCCAGCGTGGTCTGCGTGTCCGCGAGGGTGGCTTCGGTGGATGCGAGGGTGTCCTTCGCGGCGGACAGGCTGTTTTCGGTGTCCGCTAAGGTGGATTGGGTGGAGGACAGCGCGCTCTGCGTGTCCGTCAGCTGATTCCGGGTGTCCGTCAGCGAATTGTGGCTGACGATGAGACCGGCGCCAAGTGCGATGGAGGAAACTGCCAGCACGATGGCGGCAATCATCCAAATGATGGTCTTTTTCCGGGCGGCAATGGGGCTCATAGCAATCCTCCTAACAAACGACGAAAATGGGCAGAAACCTTCCGTTTTTTCCAGTTTACCACCATCGGGGGAAGTTGTCAATCTCGAATTTCGCGGAAACACAAAAAACGCCCCTCCGCCGACAAAAGCAGAGGGGGCAGGGGAAAGAAGATTATTCCTGCTTGAGCGCGTCGCGGCTGACGATGGTCATCGTGATTTCGCCCAGCGCAAGGCAGTTGTGGTCGGCGCTGGCGTTGACCAGTTCAATGCCGTCCGCGGTGATGTGGAACAGATTCATGTTGATGCCGTGAATCAGGCAGAAGTAGCTGCCCTCTTCCGGCATCGGGATGGGCGCGCAGGTCTGCTCGCCGACGGTGACGATGAGGTAGTTTTCCGCATCCAGCGCGGTGGTGTCCGTGCCGGTCAGGGTGGCAGCGTCGGTGGAGAGCAGGTGCAGGAAGAGCATCGGCTCCTTCGCCGCCACGGCGTTCGCCGCGACGCCATCCTTCGCCACCAGCGATTCCTTGATAATCGTAATCAGTGATTCGTTCGTGCCAAGGGCATCCTGCGTCAGTGCCAGCACGTTTTCCGTCGCGGCGAGGGTGTTCTGCACGTTCGCCAGTTCGTTTTCCTTCGCGGTCAGCTTCCGCAGCGGCCTTATCGTTCTGCGCGGCGGTCAGGGCATCTTTCGTCGCGGCCAGGGCATCCTGTGCGGCGGTCAGGTCAGCTGCCGCGGCAGTCTGCGCGTCCTTGGCGCAAAAAAAACCTCCGAAACACAGCCGTGTTTCGGAGGAAGAAAGATGCATATATAGAGGAAGTTACTTCTTCAGTTCAATCCCTTGACCCTTCAGCCGCGCAACCACGCCGTCAACAACCGCCTGCACTTCGTCGCGGGTGAGCGTGCGCTCCGGGTGCGAGAAGGAGAGGCGAATCGTGATGGTTTTGCCGGTGATGTCGCTGTATGTGCCCAGCACGGTCACCTTCTGCACCAGCGGGGAGTTCTCCGCCTTCACCGCGTCCAGAATCGGCTGGCAGCGATTGACCACGAAGGTCAAATCCTGCTCCATGCCGGGGAAGCGGGACGGCTCACGGTAGACGATGGGCGCGGGCGCGATGGACGCAAGCGCTTCCGTGTCGATTTCGGCAAACACAATCGCCGCCTTCTTGTCGATGTTCTTGCCGACAACCGGGTGCGCCACGCCGATTTCGCCGAGGTCAACGCCGTCCAGTACGATGGCGTTCAGGTTCTTCGGATGCTCATAGGAGTGGGTCGCGGTCATTGCGTGGAAGGACAAATCCTTGTGCAGGATGTCGCTCACGGCGACGCACAGCATGTCGCGCAGGCGGAAATACAGCGTTTCCACGTTATCGACCTTGCTGAAGAGCGTCACGCACAGCTTCTTGTGCTCCTTTGCCAGCTTGTTCTCGTCCACGCCGTCGATGACGTGACCGATTTCAAAGATGCCGAACGACGGCGCATAGCCCGTGTTGACCTTCACCTGGCACAGCTGGGTGGGAATCATGGAGCGGCGCAGCGTCTCGATGTTGGGGTTGGAGGCGTTGAGCAGCTTCACGTTGTCCTCGACGGCGATGCCGAGCTTCTTGTAGTCGTCGGCGTACTGCCAGATGTAGGAATGCACCTCGTGCAGCGAATAGCGCTTGACGAGGATGTCCTTCAATTTGTCCTCCACCGTCTTTTCGGTGGACATGCGAACCGGGTAGAGCGGGGATTCCGCCGTGTGCAGGTCGAAGTTGTCGTAGCCGTAAATGCGGGTGATTTCCTCGATGATATCCGCCTTGATGGTTACGTCCTTCGTCGCGCGCCAGGAGGGAACGTCCGCGGTGAAGGAATCGCCGTCCCGCGTCATGGTGAAGCCCAGCGCGGTCAGCGTGTGCATGATTTCGTCGGAGGAGATGTTGATGCCGGTGTAGCGGTCAACAAACGCCTTGTCAAAGGACAATTGCACCTTCGGATAGTGGAAGGCGTACTCGTCGGTCAGGCGGGAGGTGACGCGCATTTCCGGGTCGTATTCCTGGAGGAGCTTGACGAAGCGGGCGATGGCGACGGTCGTCATTTCCGGGTCAAGGCTCTTTTCGTAGCGGGCGGAGGCGTCGGTGCGGTGGGCGAGGCGGACGCTGCTCTTGCGGACGGACGCCGCGTCGAAGGTGGCGGATTCCAGCGTCAGGCTCGTCGTGTCATCGACGATTTCGCTGTCCAGACCGCCCATGATGCCCGCGATGGCAACCGGCTTGTCGCCGTTGCAGATCATCAGCGTGTTCGGGTCGATGGTGCGCTCCACCTTGTCCAGCGTCTGGAAAGGGAAGCTCTCCGGGAAGCGGCGGATGCGGATTTTCTCCACCTTGCGGCTGTCGAAGGCGTGCATCGGCTGCCCCATTTCCAGCATCAGGTAGTTCGTCAGGTCGGCGAGGAAGTTGATGTCGCGCATACCGCAGTAGTTCAGGCGGATACGCATCGCCATCGGGCTGACGTGGCGGTTGATGTTCTCCACCCGCAGGCAGGAGTAGCGCTGGCACAGCGGGTCTTCAATCTTCATGTCGATGGCGGGCAGATTGTTGTACGCAGCCAAATCCGCCACGGGCAGGGCTTTCAGCGGACGGCCGGACAGGGTGGAGAATTCGCGCGCCATGCCGTAGTGCCCCCACAGGTCGGGGCGGTTCGTCAGGGACTTGTTGTCCACCTCGAAGATAATATCGTCAATGGGGTAGAGCGCCTTCAAGTCCGTGCCGCAGGGAACATCCTCCGGGAGGACCATGATGCCGGAATTGTCGTCGCTGATGCCGATTTCCTTCTCCGAGCAGCACATGCCGTAGGACGTGTACCCGGCGAGCTTGCGCGGGCTGATGGTGATGTCGCCCAGCTGCGCGCCCACCTTCGCGAACGCGGTTTTCATGCCCAGCTGCACGTTCGGCGCGCCGCAGACCACGTCGGTCAGCTGCCCGTCGCCCGCGTCCACCTTCAGCAGGTGCAGCTTGTGGGATTCGGGGTGATTCTCTACGCTGACGATCTGCGCGGCGACAACGCCGGACAAATCCGCGCCCTTGTGGAAAATTTCATTCTCAACTTCCGCCGTGGACAGGGAGAACTGGCGAATCAGCGCCATTTTGTCAAGGCCCGTCAGGTCAACGAAGTCGGAAATCCAGTTCATTGAGATCAGCATGTTCGTCTTTCCTCCGCATTACTCGTCGTCCGTGAACTGCGCCAGGCGCGTCAGGCTGCCGCTGTTCAGGTCGCGAATGTCCTTCACGCCGTACTTCATCATGGCAAGGCGCGTCATGCCCAAGCCGAACGCGAAGCCGGTGTACTGCTCCGGGTCGATGCCGCCGGCCTTCAATACTTCGGGGTGAATCATGCCGCAGGGGCACAGCTCCAGCCAGCCGGAATGCTTGCACGACGGGCAGCCCGTGCCGCCGCAGATGAGGCAGGAAATATCCAGCTCAAAGCCCGGCTCAACGAACGGGAAGAAGCCCGGACGCAGGCGGACTTTGATGTCCTTGCGGAACACCTCGCTCAGCATCGTCTTCATGAAGTAAATCAGGTTCGCGATGGAAATATCCTTGTCCACCATGATGCCTTCCATCTGGAAGAACGTGTTCTCATGGCAGGCGTCGGTTGCCTCGTTGCGGAAGCAGCGGCCGGGGAAAATCGCCTTAATCGGCACGCCGTCGTTCACCAGCGCGTCGCGGTAGCGGCGGTAGATGGCGTTCTGGGCGGCGGAGGTCTGCGTTTTGAGCAGCTGCCCGTTGTCCAGATAATAGGTGTCCTGCATGTCGCGCGCGGGGTGGAACTTCGGAATGTTCAGGCTCTCGAAGCACTCGTAGTCCGTCACGACCTCGGCGTAATCCTCCACCGTGAAGCCCATCGACTTGAACACCTGCTCGCACTGGCGCTGCACCAGCGTAATCGGGTGATACGACCCGCGGGTCATGTCCGGCGGCATGGAAATGTCAAATTCGGGCAGGGCGTTGATTTCGCGCTGCAATTCCTGTGCCTTGAGCGCTTCCAGCTTTTCCGCCAAGGCGACGGTGATGGCGGTCTTCAGCTCGTTCGTCTCGCGCCCGACGGTCTTTTTCTGCTCGTCGGTCAAGCCGCCCATGCCCTTGAGCGCGTCGGTCACTTTGCCCTTGCGGCCGAGGTAATTCACGCGCAGGGCTTCCAGATCCACCATGTTGGCGATCTTCTTCAGCTCGGAATCAAAGCTGCTTTTCAGGGCTTCGATCTTCTCGTTCATTCCGGATGTTCCTCCTTACAGTTGGATGAAAAAAGCCCGTCCCATCGTTTGATGAGACGGACTGAATCCGCGGTACCACTCGTCTTGCGGCAAAGGAAAAAATCCCGCTGCCGCCGCTTGATAGGCGATAAGGCTGCCCACGCCGAAAAACTCACGGGATGAAGGTTCACGCCGTGCGCCCTGCCGCCTCGCACCACCCGGCGGCTCTCTGATATCCTATTTCCTGCATTCGCCTGTGCCATCTGCTCGCGCCTTTTTCCTTCTGGCGTCCGCTCGTTCCACTTAGCGTAGCGCTGCTACGCTGCGTTTCACTCCCGTTAGCCAGCAGAAAAAATTCGCTTCGCATCTTGGCACATTCTCATTTGGAAATAGGAAGGGGACTTGCACGCGCTACTGTTTCCCGGTCATCGCTTCCAATATTTCGCTGACTTTCGTCGGCATGCTCTATCTTACCATAGCCGAACGACTTTTGCAAGCGGAAAAGCGAAAATAATGCGGAATGGAGGACGGAAACGCGCACCGAAGTAAAAATCTTTTCATCTTACAGGCGAACAAACCGTGAATTTTTCCGATTTATTATTTACAAGCCATTTTTTTGTGCTATACTGTAAGATGCGTTATCATGTAAAGCGCGATTCAGGCGCTTGCGTGAAAGTCCGCGCGCGGGAGGATGCAATTCCTCCGTCCGCAGGCGCGGCAGGGAACTTCGCGCACAAACGCGCGGAAGAAAGGAAAGGAAGCCGGATGAGCAACAGCCGTCCACCCTATGATGGCGCCGGGGACGCCGGACAGAATCCTCAGCAGCCCGGTTTTTCGCAGGGCAATTATCCGCCGGCGCAGGGCTATGCCCCGAATGGCGGCTACGCGCCCAATGATGCCTATGGTCAGGGCTACGCGCCGCAAAACGGCTATGGGCAGCAGCCCTATGGTCAGCAGGGGTATGCGGACTATCAACAGCCCTATGGTCAGCAGGGCTACGAGCAGCAGGGTTATCAGCAGCCATACGGTCAGCAAGGTTATCAGCAGTCGTATGGGCAGGGCTATGAGCAGCAGGGATATCAGCAGCCATACGCCCAGCAGCCTTATCAGCAGCAGCCGTATGACCAGCAGGGGTTTGTGCAGCCCGGCGGGTATCAGCAGCCCTACGAGCAGCAGGGATACCAGCAGCCGAATCCGGCGTACAATCAGCAGGGTTACAGCCAGCAGAATCCGCAGGAAACGGATTTGCCGCCGGAGCAGCAGTACGCGCAGTACACCCCCGACGGTCAGCGCGTGTACCCGACGTCGGGGCGCAGCGGCTTCCGGGTGCAGCCGGCGGCGCACAGGGAAATTCCGTGGGATACGATTGCAAAAGTATTGATGTTCGGCGTGCTGCCGATTCTTTTCATCTTGAGCATGGTCTTCGCGTGGACGGCGGTGAAGTGGATCGTCCTCGTCGGCGCGGCGGCGAAACCATACACGAGGCCGGCTTTGATATC